>Ga0157363_1007243_pt1 | contig 10495 bp, 2 predicted proteins | sample AttsexASBM1_FD_111477 | JGI IMG/M metagenome (GOLD analysis project Ga0157363, IMG submission 111477) | Fungus gardens microbial communities from leaf cutter ant in Ribeirão Preto, State of São Paulo, Brazil - Atta sexdens ASBM1 | ecosystem: Host-associated > Fungi > Mycelium > Unclassified ...
TGGTGTGGGTGGGGTGAGGCGCGGGTGTGGGTGTGTGTGTGTGTGTGTGTGTGTGTGTGTGTGTGTGTGTGTGTGTGTGTGTGTGTGTGTGTGTGTGTGTGTGTGTGTGTGTGTGTGTGTGTCACAGAAAGTATACTTTTAATAAAAAGAAATGAATACAGAGAAAGTAATGTATGCTACAAAGTATAATTATTACGTTTTATATCAAAAATGTTCATTTTAAAATATTAGTTCTAGCACACGTAATGTAAAAAAAAAAAACAAGAAAAGCTAAAGAAGTAGCAGTCATAATAAGATATGTTTTTTCCTAGTTCTTATGTTGTGTTCGTTATATTGTAGCATCATATTGTCTCTTGTGTTGTAGCAATGCGGTGTACAATACGACATTGAAGTTATTTGTAAAAGATGAGTAGCTATTTCAAAGATTGTGTTCACAATAATATATAATTCACAATAATATATAATAATTGAAATTATTTTATGTAAAGAAAAGGGTATATATATATATATATATATATATATATATTGTACAATTGTGTACGAAGGAAATAAATTGGTTTAAAAATCAATCATTTAGCACCTCGCGCAAAGAAGCTCCCTTTTTTTTTTTTTAAAAGACAGCAACCGACCTTCGGTTGAACTATCAAATCTCTGGCACATTTGATCAGACTCCGACGGAGCAGTGGTTGGCACTTGATAACCGTTACTTTATAACAGAATACGAAGCGGATCATTTATGCGTTCATTTTTACGACTGTAGGAGAGAGTTCTTCCGCTCTTCCCTTTCGTCCATCAGTGTATACGGTCACTCGTTAAAAGTTTATGTCCGTCAGAAAGCGAATGGAGCTCGCTTAAATACAGCGATGTTGTATCGATCGTCCGTTGCGCATATGGACAGTGGCACATTACTCATGTACATATATATCTCGACTAGTAGTACAGCCCTGCCGCCTTGACTCTTGCGAGTTTCATCGTTCCGAGCTTGAAACTCCTCGAACCTCATCGTCGAGTACGAGTAGATGCGCACGTGGCCAAATCTCTCTGCCATTGCCGCGACGGCAACTAAAGTACTTTCGAGTGCAAGCACAGAGGATGAAGTGGCTGTCGACTTCCGATTACCCTCGATCCTTCCGGCCTTCATCGTCCATCGACGTTACTCCTACATCAAATGAGTTCTTTCGCCCTCACAGCCTGCGATAATGAAATCGCGATAACTTTTAAGAAAGTTCATCACATAGTTCGCGCTTATTTCGATTTTATTGTTATCGTATTTAATATCCATTCGTTTGATTTGTGGAATTAATGTTTTCCGGTTTCATGGTGATTCAGGATGTAAAAGGATTCGACGTTGTGTGAATGTCAAAAAAGTACTCGAGAAATCGATAATGTTTCGGAGATTACAGTATAGCAAATTGGACACAATTAACATTTATATGACTATTTAAATTATAGCTATATCGATTACATTATTGAAAAGAGAAAAAACAGATTAATTTGCTTTCTCTTTTTTTATATATATATATTTTTGGATGTCAATAATTTATTTATACTGATTGCTCAAATTATTTATATCTGATTTATATCTAATACAATCAGGTATGGTTTAGCAATTTTATTAAGCAATTTTATTGACATTAGAGTTATATATTAGGATTATGTATTACATTATGTTAAATATATTCAATGTTAAAATGCAGTTCGAGGATAATCTGTGCATGCAATGAAGAAGCATAATCGGAAGAAACACACATAGATCTTCAATTGAATTGGTGAAAGAGATCGAGGCTCTGCATAAGTGGTTTAGGCAGTTACAAGTTCATCAGTGGAATTTATATCTCTTTTTGAGACACATTTCGTTGTTAAGGAGATGACAAAGGAGGCATAACAAGAATATTTCCCGAAAAGTAATGAAATTTAATTCGATAATCTATCTTTCATGCGCATGACTCAATAATAATTGGAATGAAAAATCGTTGTTACTTAAAGAATCTCTATAAAAAAAGTATCAAGAAAGAAAAAGAAAAGAGACAAAGAAAAACCTAAGTCAGTCAGATACAATATTTCTTAAAAATTTAACTTCTTTTAACTTAATAATATTATTAAAATTAAATATAAGACAAGAAGGGAAAGATCAAATTGCTAGCAAAAGACATTAGGCAACTCTGAATTTAAGTCGGGGGCACACGATGCTTGTTTTCTTGCTGGATTGCTAGTTGGATTAGATTCTTGTCAGCATCACAGCCAATACGATGGCAAGAATCTAATCCAGCAAGAAAACAAGCATCACGTGCCGCGGCTTTAGAAAATTCTGAAACACTGTGCAAGTAGAATAGTTCCATAACACAAAGCTATTCTTTTTATTTGTGCAGGATTTGTGCAGAAGTTGTGTATGATGTGCAGAGAGTTTTTTAAGAAGTAAAACAACTCTTTTAAAAAAATCGATTTTTTTCTTTCAAAATGAATATCATTAAAATTGATAGAAAAAAGAGATAGAAAAAAAATAAATAAAAATTGAATGGTTTTATACAAGAGTACTTTATAATTATAATAAAATAATTATAATAAAAAAATTTTTAAAGATATTTTATATGATACGATGTCATGACGTGACATAGAATGTAATGGTCAATGTAGCTTATATATCTTTTCCAGAAAAAAATACAGCAGAAATAAAAAAATATTTTTTAAATCTTTTTTGTTAATACTTTTTAACATACCGACCGTCAACTAAAACTTCTTGGCGATCACTCAAGGCCATTGGAGATAGTTCCCCTTTTTTAAATATTTACCAAAGGTAAGTGATCCTATAGGTGTAAAATCTGTTTGCTATAAGTATTATTAAAAACCAGGGTTGGGTATAAGTTAATGTTTTTTTTAAACTAAATTAAATTAATGGCTTATAAAATTAATAAAATTAAGTTAAAAGTTGAAGGAATAAAGAATTAACTTAGTAAAAGTTAAGTTAAGATTGAATTAACTTAAATTTAAAAAAAGATTAAATTAGAAAAATATTATTTTTGAAATCAGAATGTCCTAATTTTTCTTATAATGAGATTATTTTAAATAACACTTACAAATAATAAATAATAAATTACAAATAATAAATAGATTATTAGGTAAATTTAATTTTATATTCACATGTAAGTTACTTATAAATAAGAGTTATACTATAAGGATCTTTGTAAAATCTTGCAAGAGAAAAAGAGTATATGTTTGCATTATTTCTCTTTCTTTAATCTTTATCTAACTTTCTTTAACTTCTAAAACGACTGCTCATGCAAGTGTTTACGACTACATCGACTAACTTTGTTACAAAGATAAATGTAAAAATTTAGATCAATTTTTGTAACATCATATATTTTCGTCTACAATTTCATAAATTTACAATTAAAAATACAATTTCGTTTACAATCGTCTTTTTGCTGAAGAAGGCTAGAAGACTAGGCCGAAACATGTATAATTTCATTTTATTCATGTAAGATAAAGCTTTTTCAAAGCGAATTCCCGATTATTGTGCCAATTCTCAATTGCCCGTTTGTCCTTTAGTTATTTTTATTTTTTATTAGAATTATAAATGAAAGGAATTTTTTGAACAAGTTTATTGATTAGGAACAGACTGATTTCTGACTCTACTAGCTAATCTGATCTGACTAGCTAATCTTTGGTTGTTCAGTTATATTCCTTTTCATGTGTTTAATGAATTTAATTGCTATTTTACTTTTTTTTTGTTTTATTAATAAAATGATATTACTACTCTGGTTCTGCTCAGGAATGCATTTCAAGATTGAAAAAGTTTCGGCGTGCAGTTCGGAGAATCAGATGTGTATATATAAATTCACACAGAAATATTTAAGCACTAAATCCGTTTTAATTAAATAAAAGAATTCTTATTTAATTGAATTCAATCGTTATAACTGCAGTTTTTAAGAATATAAAATGAATGTATTAAAATATTGAGTTTTCATGATAGATACACATATTTTTAAGACTAGGCTAAACTCGAGTTAACATCTGAAAAGACTGCTTGTGGAGAGAATTGTGCTAAACAACGGAAACGGAAGAGCGAAGATGAAACACGCGAAGCTTTGTGAGCATAACGCAAAAATGTATAACAGGTAAAATAACGAGGTCTGTGAAAGAATCCAATGTCATCGGGTTTTCTCTTACGATTTACATATTATTGCGACACAGAAGAACTTTTGTTGGTTGGAGAACATACTCTGCTTCTGAGAAACAGCTTATCTGACGAAGCTACGAGAGATGAACGCAAGGATCCAACGCAAAGTGTTTATGGACGACGAAATGCAACATCATTGTTGGATATCTTCATCGACAAACGAAAGAATCTGCTTCAAATATCGCTGTTTCCTCGGAGATGATTGCGAAGAAGTGATCATTCATGAAGAAAAAATTCATGCGCGAATACCTTTTATAAAGAGATGGGTCGATTTGAATTAATTCGCCTAACCGTGTACAAAATATATCAAGATAGGTATATAGACTTTCTCTAAATAAATAAAAAAAAAAGAACAAAATAACAATAAAAAAAAAGACAAAATATCAATTGTTAATATATGATTACACGGAAAGGACATTTCTGAAATATCTAAAAGTTTAGATACACAGTAATAAACATTTTGTGTTAAAACCGATTCATTTAAGTCCTTGTTAAAATTTTGTGTCGAATTTTGAACATATTTTAATATCATTTAACATAATATGACTATGTTATTTGCATGTTCTATGTTAAATTTATATTCAACATTAGTGCAAAAATTACATAATTTATGAGTAAGTATACAAACAATAAAAGTAATATATTTATTAAAATTAAAATATTATAACATAAATTCTAGAATAAATGAACAAAATACGTGTAAATTTAACACAATATAAGTGTCAATTTTACTGAAAAAATTTATTTTCACAGTTTAATTATAAATTAATATTACATTTTTTATTTTTTAAAGTAATATTTGATTACTTTCGAACATATTCATCTTGCGTAGAATTAAATCTGTGTTGAATTAACGCAAAAATTTGAATAAATCATTTTGGACGTGTGAGAAATGTGTTAAATTTTATACAATTTTTCTCTAACTATAATAGATACAGATCTAAAAATAATGTACAACATTTAAATATTGATGATAATGATGTAAAAAGTTTTAAGGTGATGACTGGAGCCGCCTGTATTACCGATAAAATGTAATACCGATAGCGTTTTTGACATTTTTGTTCCTTGTCGAATTTCTTTGTGGTGGTTTCGCAAAAAACTCCTTTTTCACGATTAAAAATGTACGTGCTAATGTACGTGCTTGTCATTGGTGTATTTTGTGTGTATTATTTCAAAATTACAGATTTCTTTATCCATTTTACTTCAACGCCTTCAGCGTTAGTCGCCTGAGAAAAAAAAATTGTTTTTCTCGTGTATTTAACATTGATAAATCGTAATTAAAATACTCATTGTCAAGAATGCAAAAGCAAAGTTTTTTATAATAACGATTCATTTGAGTCTCATAAAAAAAACAGATCTATTTCAAATCCACAAAACAATTCACCGCGCGCGTTCATGTCGCGAATCGCAAGGAATTTATTAAAATTACACATTCTAACGAGTAAATGCAAATTCAGTAAAATCCTCATTGCAGATATTTCTAATTAACTGACCACTAACAAGCGCGTTCGGCATGATATTGCGAATTGGGATAAAATTGTGCACATGGCATGCCAATTTCTCAACGGGAACGTTTTTCTCATATTATATGGCTCATTATGTGACCCGGGCCGCCGTGAAAATGATAATGAAAATCGCGAGTGTATTATACGAGTGCGTTCGCGCCCGAGGGTCCATCGTTGCCGCACCACGAACGTAAAGCATGGAGATTCGTAATTAACGGTACTAATGATCAAATAATATGGGCCGTCGGCTAGCAGTATGGACAACGCGATCATTCACTCCGTCGGAATATGACCGTACAATGATTGTTCTGTACAATGATTAATCGAATGTTATACGCGCAACAATATTGAATTGTGTTGTTTCACTGACACGCTTATAATCTCGAGAGATAAAGCTGCGTCCCATGTAAAGTTCATATAAAACCGGTTTTAATATGTCGCTTCAGCGTTAGATAAATATTTGCAATGCCAATTACTATTTTATGTTTGTATAAAATGCGTGTATTGTATGCACACTCTTCAAAAGAATACATGAAATAAATATCAGAGAGCAATAGTGGAAATATAAAAGAGAGTAAAAAACTTTGAAGTTATATGCAACATCGTCAGAAAGAATTTATAAAAATTTGTAATTCGCATCGATGTAGATAATTTATAAAATAACGAAATACATAACAGAATAAAATTTTGCAATTTTGTGCGTAACAAGATATTACTATTACATGAAGATCGTGAAATCTGACTGAAGAGAATAAAGAGGTCGCCGCAATGGCGTCAACGTCGTTCGATCGCAACGCAGAAAAAAGATTATTCCGAGAGGAAAAAAAAACGTGAGAATACGTGACAGGTGTCTTGTGCATGGCTCACGTGCTCTGGGATACGTCAGTCAAGCTGTCAGCGAATTGCTTCGAGTATAATAAAATTTTACGAACACAGAGATTCAGGAATAATCTCGCGAATACACGAATTTGATCTCTCACACGGTTTAATTAATATCCGTTCTCATACATATTTTAATGACATTAATCTAACAGCTAATATCGCTCGCGTGTTATCGTCAAAATGATTGATATTACATAATATAACAGCATAATTAATGTTACGATCCATATCGACTGATCAAAATTGAAATCAATCTTCAAATAATCCTTGAAATTATCATTATATTTATAATTTTACTGACAAGGGAACGTTCGCAAGATGTCAAATTCTGATTTTAATTATTAATTTTAGTATTGTTAATTATTAGTCTTACTTTTTGGTGCAATTTAGAAAATCTGACAGACTTTATAAATATATCGATTTAATAATTATGATAATTACAAATAATGAATATAGATATAATGAATGTAAAGTATTTTACAATACTTTTTTTTATAAAAATATAGAAATTCAGGATAATAGGATTGCATGATTATATTTTTAGATAACAAAAAATGTCTAAAATCATAGAACGTTTTTTGCCTAAAAGAACGACTTAAAGACCCCTTATATCACAATTTTAGACTTTGTATTGTTTGGGAATTGTCAGCTGTAAATATAATGTAATATAAATTGATCAAGAATTAACATTAGTTGTGAATATTTTTTTAAAATATTGACACGCATAAATCTTTGTAGTAATTAAGAGTACGTGTAAAATGCAAACGTTCGATTCTCTTTCAGTTATAATCATCCAATGTCGATTAAATCCATTCAGATTGATTCGTTAAATGAAAAATCATTTACTTGATATTCTAATGTCATGGTAAATCTAAAAATTGAAATCCTGCTCACGGTTTTCCATGACCCAGTTAAATTGCCTGAAATTGTCGGTGTCGAGATGTGGATATTTTAAACACCTATCCACGCGCGAGTGTGTAACCACGAAGAGTAGGCTGGAGAATGATGGTGAGGGGCGAGGCAGAGAACGCGAGTTAAATATGCATGCCGGGTAAAGCGGTAACAATAGAGAGTTTCCTCGTCTTCCCCTTGATCTCTCACTTTTGCCTCCACCTCCTGGTTTCATTCCTCTTTGTTGAAGAGAACCTCACAGTTGATCGCGCGACCTGAGCGCAAAACACACTCCACTAATGGCATTCCTGATACTCCCGTCTCCCGTAATATCCCGATGTGCAACTCTATATATATAGGTTTTTGTATATAACTCTCTCTCTCTCTCTCTCTCTCTCTCTCTCTCTCTCTCTCTCTCTCTCTATATATATATATATATACACACACACACACACACAAAAAGTCATGGATCCCTTAAATATCTTGAAAAATAAGCATTTCTGAGAAAAATGTTTTATAAATACAAAATTTGCTGGATTTAAAATAATCTATTTACTTATCTCATTACACAGTTTGATCTTGAGTCACCAAGATCAGGTCAAGGTGAAATTGTTTTTTTAAAACGAAACAATCTATTTTTTATTTCAGAATTTAATAGCTGGTGTCAAGAGCTTTTGAAAACATTACAAAGCCTTTTTTTAATCAATACTTTTCGAGTTATGAAACTTGAAAGTTACAATATTGCCGGCATCTAAAATGTGCCCGGTCGGATTTATAAATCGTATGTATGTGCGCGCGCGTGTCTATGTATATCTCTTCATCCTCATTCCTTCTCCTTTTTCCCTTCCTCTCTCCACTTCCCACACAATTTTATTATCTTTGATTAATTTATTATCTTTGATTGTGAAGTATTTATTATTATTAAAAATATTAATAAAATAAAAAATGCTAACTAAACAAAAGCGTATATCTTTAATAATGCAGGAATGGGATAAGATCTCATACATAAGTGACAGAATTTTCAATCAATTTTTTAGAAATAAAGACATAATATATCATAATAAAGACATGATATATCTAAATCGATATCTAAATCGATTCTCATTCATTTAAGTATTTGTAATTTCTTCTTTAACCCTATAACTCACCGAACCTATTTTTAGTTACTTTCTCTGCCAGACCTCACTGGAATTTATAACTTTATCAAGCTATATCTCTGAATAGAGAACATTTTTTTAGCTTATCACATGCAAAATTGATATGGCATAGTAAGATACGTTAAAAAGATAGTTAAGGATCAAATGAAAAACATTTTATTCTTAAATTATGTTATAAAAGATTTATAAATTCTAAATCGCAATGTGAAAAATCGCATTGGGTATGTCACATCCCGATATGGCAAACAAGAGAGAATCAAAGGAGAGTGGAGCGAATTCATCCAGAGCCGCCATCTTTAGTAGCCAATAAGCTTATAGCTCCTAATGTGTTCATTGGTTACCGCGTCTCATTTTGTCACGCGGCAAGCGTTTCCATGTCCAGTGTGCAGAAGCCATTAGGATACCTGTCACGCACGTATGCGCATTCGTGTTAGAAAATTAATAGAAAACATGAATATGAGATAAAGTGAAAAAAACAACAAGATATAACGAGTTATTTTATTCTGTCTTATTATCGTTTTCATTCCTTGAATATGGAGGAACCAAAATCACACGATGGTTTAATTCTTACTAGAGGAACTCTAGCATTAGTTTATTTTAAGTAATAAATATTTTATAATCAAAGATAACTGTGTTAGGGGAAGAAAAGAGAAGGAGGGAGAAAAAGATAGAGTATAAAGAGAGTGGCGTCAATGTATGTGCTTAATGCTGATTGGTTCCGCCATTAAGTGTCCTTACTGTTAGTTAGAAAGAAAACACCGTTAAAGAAAGATGAAATTAAGATGAGGAATTGCGTCATATAGATATCCCAGATATAAGACACAAAATGGCGACTTCCGACTAATTGGCGTCATTCTCTTTATATCCATTCTAGATAGAGACACATACGGATACGCGTGCGCATCGATATATAAAATGTAGAGAGCCTCACAGGGAGAGAGTGATAAATTGCGTCACGTGACTCGTCTTCTCTGATTAGACATGAGCATTAAAGTTCCATAGGCATGGAAAAGATTGGAGAAAACTGATCACGTGATCCCCGTTCTGATTGGACGTGGGCATTCACGTGATGCAATTTTTTCATTCTTTTTCTGTGAGGCTCTAATAGAATAGACCACCGATGACAGTGGTGAGGGTAGAAATACGAATAGAGTGAGAAATAGATGAACGTTCTTTCTCTGTTTACTAGTCTAATTGATTGTTGTTGATCCAGCAGTACTGCTCTAAGAATGTTCATTCACTTATCTGTCTTTCATTCTATTCGTGTTTCTACTCTCATCACCGTCATTAGTGGTCCATTCTATATGTCAATGATGCGCACAATGCACATACGTACGATTTATAAATCCGACCAGGCAACCCCTACGCGATTTACCTTAAACTGATTCTACATTAGTTGCAAGCCGATGCAAATTTTATGTGATAGCCAATATGAAGTTAATTTCAAAATGCAAGCTTCAGATTTTTAGCATTACCGGTTTTAAGTAATGTTAATATCGGCATGACGCGGCGGTATTACAACTTTCAAGTATCATAATTCGAAAAGTACTGATTAAAAAGATTTGTTTTCAAAAGCTCTTGACATCAGCTATTAGATTTTGAAATAAAGAATAAAGTGTTTTGTTTAAAAAAATTAATTTGATTTTGATTCGATTGAGACGCCATCCAAAGTCAAACTGATAAGATCAATAGATTATTTTAAACTCTACAACTTTTATATGGAACATTTTTCCCAGAAATGCTTACTTTTAAAAATATTTAAGGAATCTAGGATTTTTCATACACCCTCTGTACACACACACACACACACACACACACACACACACACACACACACACACACACACACACACACACACCCACACACACACTCACACACACACA
>Ga0157363_1007245_pt1 | contig 10494 bp, 4 predicted proteins | sample AttsexASBM1_FD_111477 | JGI IMG/M metagenome (GOLD analysis project Ga0157363, IMG submission 111477) | Fungus gardens microbial communities from leaf cutter ant in Ribeirão Preto, State of São Paulo, Brazil - Atta sexdens ASBM1 | ecosystem: Host-associated > Fungi > Mycelium > Unclassified ...
TTCTAGAGCAAAATTACATTCCGTAATCATAACGTGGGAAAGTATACGACGATCGATCAAGCCATGCGTTTGTGCTTATCACCTATTCCACTAATGCGGAAAGAGAACAAGGTTCGCGACGATAAAACCGCACTCCGGAATATTGCATAATTAAGTTCATAATAGTATCGAATATTCGTCACAATCTGCTGATCAGACCGCGGACCTGATACGTTTCCACCGGCGTTCTTGGGAGAGAAGCGCGACCGCGAGGTGCAATAAAGCCGACGGTATCGCGCGCTAAAATCCATTTACGGAAAGTTATAGCTAATTAGTTCCCTCAACCTTGGATACGCACACAGGCGCGATTTCCCGTTAACGAGACTCGAACTGATGGCCGTAGAGCACCGTCGGAAAAGGACGGCATATTTGTGCTATCTCGCATATTTGTTGCGGGTTCCGTATCACGCGGTAGACAATTTGATTTTTTAGAAAAAAGAATCCACACGCTTTATTATCAATGTACGAAAGCATTAAACTCATTGTTGTACGTCACGGAAAGAGGGGAAAGAACGCATATTGCAACACGTAATTCCCAACGGGAATGAAATGGCGATTAAAGAATTACGTGATTAACGCGGCCATCAATTTTATCTCGCTGTATCACGCGAAACCTAAAACATTGTCGAATTATTCCTCGCGAAAGGTGCTTGCGCATGTTTAAGAAACAATCCCGTTCTAATGAAGGGAATGATTCGATATTTGTCCGTCATTATTCGTCGGTGAGTAACGTTGTGTAATTAAAGGAACGATCGGTTATCAGTGAAAAGCAGCGTGCATTAACATCAAGTCTTAACGAAATGTCCGTTGTGGAATAAAGAGGGATTAACACGGATCTGATTCCTGTGGCTTTGGCTCCGTTTCTCTCCTTCTCTCATATTTTCTCTTTCCTACTCTCTTTCGTTTTCTTATACTCGATCGATGGAACGGGAAGGTCGATATACGTATATACATACAATTGGCATACGTGTGTAAGCAAGCACGTTTATTCCGTATCGGGCGGTCTCGCGGGATTCATCGATCTTATTAGGGTTAAATCGAAGGTGCTTCTCGTTTCTCCACGATAACAAATCCAGGCTGGCGTTGTGTACCAGCCACATACGGCGACCCTGGAGGCAGTTACAAAACCTATGAATGGCTTCCGTTCGCGCTCCAGTTATCGTAACGTGAATTTTTAGATAAAACAACGCCGGTGTATTCTGTACCTGTTTGTAACAAACGATGCTGTTAGTCTATCGTACTTGTCTTAAGATTGCGATGCTCGATGTAAGAATGAATTGGAAACCTGCATATTACATGAAGGGAAGGAAATGGACTTGAAAGATTGATCTAAAAATATCTACGTACGTGTGATTAAATGTGAAGAAGAAATGTATCTTTATCGCTGAGGAACGAAGGGCTGCGGCTGAGACACTATCATTATATCTACATTGAGATAATTGTCTGTCAATTCCACGTCTGTTAATTGCATAACAACCACAGGGTAGCTTCCGTTCCGGTGGGCAGAAGTACCAGCAGCGAAAAATGGAATGTCTCGAAGGCATAAAAAAAAAAAAGAATGAGCGTTACGTTCCAATGAGAATGTTTCATCATCTGAATGAAATCCCTTCTAACGATCTATTAATGATTCCGACAATTATCGTCTTCTTGTTCGCGATGTTATCATATGCGGTCTATTGCGTGGATCAAACTTCTTCTCGGCCACGCATGTAGAAAATTGGATCCTTGTTGGATAGGCGTTAAAGGATAGGCATATTTGAATGCATCATTTAACTCGACTTATAAAAAGTTTGTTCAAAATTTTGTCGAAACAAATACAAAGTTATTAATAGCATAATGAATATGATGCGAAATAATTAATTTTTGAGACTTTGCACATTAATTAAAATTAAATGTGCAATTAAGATACGTGACGCAACTTTGAGAAAAACATTTCCATAATTAGACATCACGATGAAAGGAAGGTACAACTTATTGACAATTATCATTATACTGGAAAGAAATTGAAATTGATTCTGATTATTAAGATTCAAGTTTATTGTCATTAGAGTAATTTTATATCATTTCAACATGAAAAGATCGTATCGCGCGATCTGAATCTGTCTTACTTAAAACTTACAGCTGTTTTGATGTGTCCTCTCTTTTTAGATTTACCGTCTAATGTCTAATATTTGCGTTTCGTTGTCTCGTTTTCTAACTTTCGCATGTCATCGGCTGACGTTACACGTTGTCACTGTAGAATTAATTAATAGTTAAATCAATATTAGCCGGAATGTCAATACGTCGGGAAATCTTCTCGACGCGCAAATTGCTATATCGCGATTAGCAGACCGCATAGATGGTGATTAACTTCGCAAGGGATTTATTTACTGTATGTCTCGGAATGCGTCTTCCTTTGCCATTCAAATATCCACTGATTTACAAGCGTAATTTGACACGAGCTTTTACATTGAAATAAGAATCTTATTCTCTGCTGTTTGCGTTCCATTTTCATTCGCTGATCGGAAATTAGGTATGTATTTCTCTTCCGATACAAAATACATGCGAATGTAACAAGACGTTATAATGAGACGAGAAAGGCGATAAAAAAAATTTACTCCAAATGTACAAGTGAGCTAATTATAACGAAAGACGAGTGTATTTATTTATATTCACTCGGATAATATCCATAAATGCAGTTGATGTTTTTGCTTGTACACTGAGGGGGCAATTTAAAATGGCATGTAAATGTCTAATATCTCGTTAACGTGAAAATTTGCGAAACCATCGCTGCGATTGAAATGAATCACAGTAGCTGTAATGAAAGACGCGCGTTATAGGTAACCTTTCACGGGTTTCAAGGCATTTGATCGACCATCGATCTTCTCGGTAATATATTAGCAGTTAATAAGTAATTAAAAGCCGATGTCGATAGGAGAATGATGAGCGTGCGATATTGCGCGACGCGATAACGGTGCCAGTTAAATACATTATCGAGATGCAGCCAGTGGAACGAGCACAAAGAAACGTTACGAGTGTGTCTTCAATTAGAAATTGTTTACGCCAGGTGGATAGTGTGCAGTCTATCACTATATCGGGATAATCTCTGGCGGTTAATAAACGGCAGAAAGAACGTATACTAAGCCTCTAATGAGCCCCTGGATTGACAGACAGGCAATCCGTAGGTGTAATGCGAGGCGCACGCGGCCGATTACGCGTTTAGAAATTGAGTTCGCCGCTAATCGGTATCCTGGGAGGCATAAAGAATCTATCAGTGAAAGGAAATCACAACTCGGATCGGCGAAACGCACACTCATCACGGGATCCATCCTGATATCAAAACGGATGAACTCGCATTATCGTAGGATTTTATTCTTTCAATATTCTTCGCTAAAAAATGTGTTTAATTTTAATTTATAATTAAAAATTTATATAAATACTTTTGAAGATTGATAGTTTAAAAGTTGATTTAAACACTTTGTAAAGAATTTAAACAAGTTTTTTACTTTGTATATTTTAATCTATGCGTTGTTCAACGATTTATTCTTTTTTTCGTCCTAGTCTCGTATCTTAATCAATGTATCCAGCTAGATAAATGTTTAGAGACGCTTATACTGCGCCTGTCAATTTTTATATTGAAATGTTCTTTGTCAATATTTTATCGACAGTTATCAGAATTAAAAATTTTTTTATATCGAAGAATTGATAATTCTTTTTGATCAATTTTATTGATCTCGATATTAACATCGATGAGATCACGTTCATAAAATTTATGCTTAGCAATAAGACCACGCAGACGTAGGTGTTTTGTAGCGAGAGGAAGCTCTTTGTCGTATGCCTTTATAAACGGAAATTACTCCACACCAATCACGAATTCTTATAATCGTTTCATACGCGTAGGATTCACAATCGCTGCGTGACACGTGTAGTGAATTTGTGGAAGCTCTATTTGAGAATGACTCATTCGTGGCTTCGGAGAATTTTCGGAAATGTTTAATGTATGATCGCCTTTGCTTACAAAGCGCAGCATTACATCGCGGAACAAATTTAATCTCGTACTTTGATCTCGCGTACGATCGGTCATCGGATTTGATATTTGTTACTCCTAGAAACACGCAAAAGGAGATATAAGATAATTTTATATTGTAAAATGTGATTCGTTGTATTAACAATGTATGTTGATCACTACAAAACCCTTAAAGCGGAACTGCAAATGACAAAATAAATCTCCGCTTGTTATTAAATTTTTCAAATCGCGCATGGTTTTGAAGACAGTAGTGTGTTTCCTTCCTTCGGTGTAACGCGCTTAGTTGATTGTGCCTTCTGGAGGACATCAATCACCTCCCTAGTCTCGTACGAACACATCGAAGTGGTTGTGAATGCACGCCAGAATAACGGACGCGCTTTAAATGGCCGTTGTCGTCAACAACAGCAGCACAAATTTACGCTTGACATTCGACAATGGCGTAGACGTGATGACATCGTGATTGACCCAACTAAATGTTACTAATTTGAGAAGTTCACTTTCTAAAACTGTCTTCAATAGTTCGATCGGACCTATTCGTGTTTATATGTCTAATACTTAGGTAACTTTTGTGAAAACCACTTTTCGTAGCCGTGTTTCGAACGGAATACGTCAAGCTCTTCATGGCGAATAATTCACGAGAGGAGAAAGTGCTTAGACCACGAAAGTGGACCTGTCGTCGCTCCAAGTCTACGACATAATGATCGCGTCTTTACGTCTCTGCCTTGTAACTGGGCGCAGCTAATTCAACTCGCAGTCACGTAAGTCGCCGAATATGTCACAACGACGTACATTATAATGCACTTACATCAGACAGCACTGGTTTTACACGTATCGGACATGCTCTCTCATTTGCGCTCATTGTATAAAATGAAAATCATCCGTTTAGCCGCCCGTCTACCAGCAGTATATTAAGTTACTGTATTAGGAGCCGCGGAAAACTTGACCAGTCTCAGCTAGTCGCAATACTCGATACATATATTATCCATAAATGCTCAATAAATTTCTTATGTCCATAAATTGCTAAATATAATCATCATTTTTTTAAATTCTTTGATATATTTAAGTCTGTCGTAGAGATAATAAAGTGCAAACGAATGTATGTCTGATGCTTCCAAATATTTTAATTCGTCATTTCAACAATTACTGGATATCAATCATAATTGTACTTGCTGCCCCTTGTATAAGATATACGAGTAATGTACTAATGACAGCACACATAAAGCATCTCTTCCTGAAATGAGATTAGCGTCGATTAGCCAAGTCTTTCACATTAAGTATGTACACGACTGACCACCCAGAGCACGTCAATCACGTTGTGGCTCTCGGCAGACACGACTCCGCGACATGAGGAAGCGCTCGAGCACACAAATGCAAACCGGAAGTTATCCTGTCGTCGATAAGCAATGACACGATGAACGTATTTTCGTCTTTCCCATGAATGTATGCGTTCATTCGTTCGTTCATTCGTCCGTTCATTCGTCTGTTCATTACTCGCTCGCTTCACTCGCGAGGATCGGAGTATATTGTAAGGTACCGTTGCGTTGAAAGAAGAGGTTTTACATGCGTACGTGGGTGGGCCGTCTCACGTCATGGATTCTTCGGACACGCGGTATTGCTATGGGCGCTACGGCGACACGTGACATACCATCAGGAGATTTAGTAAATTATTTAGCAGCAAGCCAATAAAAAAGACTACGACTTTCTCTCTCTTTCTCTTTCTTTCTTAATCTCTGAGTATCTGTCTACCACCTCGTTACCTTTTTCTTGCGCATGACGACTCTATTATGCACGTCTTGTTGTTGTCGCGCGAGACTGCATTTCAACATGGACTAACGTCGCCATTTCGTACGGTATTTATAAATTTATAAGCAGATAGGTGAATTGTCCGACAGCACGCTGTCGTGTTGCCTCCGGTGAGAGAGATAATCAGACTTGTTTACGCCCACCTATAATCGGGTATTAGTACACCTGTGTGTATCAGTACACGTTGACATTTATATAAGCCTAATTATGAGGGAGATTGTAAAATGTGCCAACAAACCATATACGTTCTAAATTGTAGGTACATACCTTTTTATTTCTTCGCTGACAACATTGAGTGAGCGTTTTTTTTTTATTGTTCTTAAAGCAATCATTTTCAATCACAAATTAATAGATTCCATTACAAACCTGGCATTACATACCTGGCGAATAAATTTTTACCGACGACTTTTTGAAAGCGCGCGGAAAAAAAAACGATCAGATATTCGAGACATGGGTCTTAATTGAACTTATCATATTAACTGCCATTCGCCTCGAAGATATCTATATTTCGTTCATCGATAATGCGATAAAAAAAGACTGCGGTAGTGGTAATGGATGACATCATTACGACGAAGGGTAGAATATTTATGGAAGGCAGAAGGCAACCGGTCGGACGACTTCGTGGAAGACGAGTGAAGTCAAAAATGCCGGATCGCGTCGCAATCGTACGATGGGCCGTTTATTTGCGTGCGTCGCGAAGTGTTTGCGTGTTTTATTGTTAACGAGATTGAGGAAATTATTAGCAAAGCAGATACAGGATATAAGCTCCGTACATTTTGGTGCACCTCCGCACGCGAGAGTGTGTAATGACAACATCTAGAAAAATACATGTACTTTATGAGCGTAACGACAGTTTCTTCATTATCAAACGCGAGTATAGGTACAATCATGTATTACGGCCAAACCATCAATTATTGCAACCTGCAATAAAAATTCTTACCCTCTTAATGTCTCCCATTCGTAAATGTTATTTACTCATGACTGATATTTACTCGTAGCGTGACCAATTGCCTTTCAACTCTTGTTCAATCGTATCATATGATACGCATACGTATATTTTGTAAAAGAAAATATAAGACCTCCCTAAGGGTGCGCAACGTAAACTATAATGCGTATGACACGCATAATATTTTGCACGTCATATACGTTGTTAGCTATAAAATAGACAGGTGGAGAACCGGTGTTTTCCTAGAAAGCTACTAAATTATCCCACAAATCTAAGGAGGCATGTCAAACAATACAATTTATAGTTGTATACGTTAATATGCGATCAATTCGTTTCGAACAAACTATTGATTTTAATTTCATTCTATACTTAACGATTATTTTTAATCTCTCAAAGATCGGATGAATTAGCAGCAATAGAGAGTAAGTTTAACAACAATACTGCAGTGATAAAATTTTTCAGCCTCTCTTTTCCGTGAACAGATGATCGATCATACAGGAAGAAATGTAATAGTTAGTTTGAGTAGCTGGAATTCAAGTAACGCAATGCGGCACGCAGGAACACTTCCTTTCGTCAATTATCACAGGCATACCATCGCGCGAAATTGCAACGGCGACGCGAAAAACGCAACGGCGCAAGAAGCGTCGCTTGCATCATCGACACCGATGCTATGCGTATTTCACATGTCGGTGACAGTGCGACAAGATCGGCGCGCACAATAACGAATGACGTACTACCGCGAAACGAAAAGGATGGCAACTTTAATCGGGAGGAAAGTCGTAACCGGTCGGGCGAGTTCGCGGAAGATGAAACAAAAAGTCGCTGGCAAGATCAAAAATATCCGATCGCGGTGATCACGCGCGATCGTTAGCCGGTAGTCAGGTGGAAATTTGTTGCTCGACTATATCACGCGACGATGCGTATGTAGCGCGTACTTGTGCGCGCGCGCACGCATGTATCATTTTATATGTGTGCTACGCGTGTACGTACGTGCATACTCGCTTGAGAAGACACGACGGGCCCACCCACACTACCGGGCCCGAAAAACCGGCCGCTGTTCCTTCCGTACGGCTATAATTTATCCCGGAGTGACTGACTGGTCGTTAGAGCGACGGAGAGATAACGTGTATGGAAGAAGGAGTAACCTGTGGACCAGTATGTGCGTGTGCGTATATACGCGTATATGCGTGTGATCGAGCTCTACCGTCGCTCAAGCGATTAGGATGGCATCCTCCTGCGTTTCTTTGTGGATTGACGTGGATCTCGCTCGTCGAGGATCTCGCTTACGTCGTTAGCGAGAGGTATCGTTACGTCATTTTGCTCGCCGATGCGATGTCGAGACGTTTTGCACGTGTGTCAGCAGAATGTATCTTCCTCTGAACTCGTAGCGAAAGTAAAACTTCGCTAACGCGTTTACACACTTATCTCACAAGAAGTATTGATTTCTTCATGGGCGTGCCTACAGAATTCAGTTGGAGAGGAGAGTGCAAAATTTATATATCTTTACACAAAGCTTAGTAAAATACTTACGTTAAAGCCAATCTTCAAGATCTTCAATGAAGAATTTTCTCACAAATGACGCGCGAGAGCCAGGCATTAATCTTTTGTCGTAAAAATAATTCTCATAATTTATTTTGTTTCTCTTTATCAAAATTTGGGAGGAAGCAAGCGCGTCCTGCGTACGCCAATGAATTGCCTCAATAATTATTTTCTGCGAGTTAAATCACACGTGCTTGCGCAGAGATTTATATCTCATCGATTCATAATATAAATGTTATTACTTTTTTAGAATTTAATTATCTCCAGGAAAAAAAAATAAAATTATCATGAATTATGCGTATACGCTTGCGATATAAACTTTGTTTTTATCTTTATACGTGATTGATGATTGGAAAATGGTCAAGAGACAGATGAAGACTACATATGTAATGTTCATGCAGCCTGTTTTCTCAGATTGAAATGTTAATGATATTTCTGACGAGCGTGTTGCCATTGCCATTATAAAATGCACTAAACATTCTGTGTGCTCGTAAAGAAACACGTATCTAAGATTTATACCATTGCACGTACATCGTGGATTTGTGGCGAAGTGCAGTCAACTCTACTCGCCCCGCGATACGTTATCTGATTAAAGTTTCTCTTTATGGTTAATTACTTTGTCATACTGTTAAGTACCTTTTAATTTCCAGCTCATTCCCAATGCTTGCCTTTCAATCGGCAAGGCCGTGTTTCAATTATACTTTCCCGGCGCACATTGAGATATTAAATGAAATCCATAAATTCATGGACGCGTCTCGATTAATCACGGCCGTGGAAGTTAATTGCGTTGCAACTGAATACGCGCGGTATAAACGCACGATTATCACGCCGATTATCTAATCTGAATTATCTAAACGCATTACAACGCGATACGGGCTTTGCACAATCGCGGAATTCATTATAGCGCTCGCCCATCGGAAGTTGCGAGGTTCATGGAGTTTCACGCATTTTAGTGCGCATTTTAGTAGGGATGAGCACGGAGAAATTCATGCGTGGTTTTTCGATCAAAATTAACGACCATAAGACTCGTGTGAAAATAGAAAATAACCAAGTATTCGATTCATTCATTTTTAAGAGGGGAGTGTTTAGTACGAAAGTGTCATTCAGATGCGGTAGCTGGTAAGAAAGCCGCCACTATCTCTAAGCAGCACCAATTCCCGCGTATAGTCCCCACTACATCGGTCCGGCTAATTTTACGAACCTAACGGAAATGATTCCCGACCTGAAAACAACAAAATTCGTTCGAGCGAAGCACGTCATTTTACAATCCAATACCTTCCGCGGCAGTTACGATCTTCCACCGAGAGGCGATGTTTACCATAAAATCCAATAAGCTTAAGTGTTCTCAGCGTGGAAATAAGATAAACTCCCGATCCATCTACGTAGACTCCCCCTTAATATATCAAGGGCGGCGCCACCGGATGGATCCACCCTAGTGGCCCATCCACTAAAGACCTCGGCAATCACCCTCCTCCAATATTAATTACCGATTCGTCCTCGTTGTCTATAAAGTAACGGTGGTAGACCTACGAATAATCACATCGAGAGAGAGAGAGAGAGAAAGAGAGAGAAGGGGAGAGGAAGAACTCATTGGAGGAAGAAAGAAGGAGAGAGAGGCCACACGTTCGAGATGGGAACATTTAACGGATATCTGACGAGTTCATTAATAACTCTTGGTAGGTAGGTGGATGAGGATGTACCTCTTCAGGTATTCGCGTGCTTAATTGATTCTCTTACGTAATTACCGCAAACCTCTTTCTCTTCTTACCTCCTCCTTCCACTCTACTCGATCACGTATCCCCCGCCCGCCTTCTACGACTTCGTTACTTTTCGTTCGTGCCTCTCGTTGCCTCCTTCCAGACGTCGCCACATCGCGAGGGACACGTTTACGGCTTTGAACCCGCGATGCCTACACGCGAGAGATGTGGGAAAGTGGAGGTGGAGGAACATAAAGTATCAGAGATTATCTGACCGCTAAAATAGCTAAATAGCGTTTCGCATGGACGACCGACTTTACTGAACTCGAATGTTCGAGCATCGCAAGCGCATGAAAACAGTATCGTTGTGAATAAAAATTCAATCGTTAAGATTAATCGTCAGCCTGAATCATGATATTACAGTATCCTTGCTTTATTACAAACATTATATGTAATTAAAACAA
>Ga0157363_1007246_pt1 | contig 10492 bp, 11 predicted proteins | sample AttsexASBM1_FD_111477 | JGI IMG/M metagenome (GOLD analysis project Ga0157363, IMG submission 111477) | Fungus gardens microbial communities from leaf cutter ant in Ribeirão Preto, State of São Paulo, Brazil - Atta sexdens ASBM1 | ecosystem: Host-associated > Fungi > Mycelium > Unclassified ...
GCTTTGAGGCGTTTTGAAATGGCTTGTTGAGTCATTCCCAATGATCGTGCCAATTCTTCTTGATTTTGACACGAGTCTTGTTCAAGTAATGCCTCCAATTCTGCATCTTCGAAAACCTTCTCTTTTCCACCGCTATGCCGGTCTTCGACGTCAAAATCACCTTGAAAATCATCTTGAAACGTTGAAACCACTCACGACACGTTCTTTCACTAATAGCGGCCTCACCATAAGTATTTGAAAGCATTCGATGAGCCTCAGCCGCAGATTTCTTCATATTGAAGCAAAAAATTAAAACCTCTCGCAAATGACGATAATTTGGCTCGTCAACTGACATTTTCAATCGAGAATAACTTTATGATGCATACACAAATCGACTAATATTGCTATGGGATTATGTTGACAAATGCCCAAGTTTATTGTATGACGTCTATGATCTATTTCGACTACCACTTACGTTAAAGCCATCTATAGGAAAACGGCGGAAGCAAAGTTGTACACCTAATATTTAGAAATATATATTTCATAAACAGTAATTGGGAACTACAGTCTGTAGTTCCCAATTACTGTTTATGAAATATGTACAGTCAGTATTAGATTTTATCTCTTCTAATGAAAAACACACAGGAAAAGATATTGCTGCAGTTTTTTATAAATCATAAAAATTCTTTCACATTGAAAATAAATGACAGTAAATAATGCAGCTGCGAATACGTTTATGAATAGGAATAACTACAGGACTTTTTATGGAAGAAAATGATATTCGCAACATTGTTTTATTCACATATTAAATTTAGGAGTTCAAGATATTTTGAAATTGATGAAGCTGCAAGACATAACACACAATGTAGAGAACGCCAAATGAAGAAATAGAAGGCGATATAAATGATGAATCGTGCTTATCGAAATTACGAGAAATGTTTAAAAGTATACATTGGAATGATGGCAAAATAAATTACGTAATTGTTGCGAGACTACAAAAAAAACTTACATATTTATCACCCAATATTGACGATTCGACACGTTAGAACAGTACGCATGACGTGATAAAAACCGGATTGCATTAAAAAAATTTCTAAATATACTTTGCGAGAATAATGTATTTTTTTCTCGTTTAAAACTTAATGAAAATGAATAATCTTATAAGTAATTTTTGTTAAAGATTTTTTTAATCTTAATTTTTTTTCATTAAAAATGTCGATATATGATATATATATATATATATATATATATATATACCAGGTAAATATGAAACCGGAATTTACCAATAGGTGGCCATAGCTGTCAAAGTAGTTGTGCTGTCAGACGGCGCCATTGACGCCATTTCCTTGTTCTGACATCTGACAACGATTTTCAACTCACAACAATACAAGTTTTACACAACAGTATAGTTTGTAATAGCGTTGAACATGTCGAATTTTATGCCTGGACACTACGATTTGTGGACAGCATTGATTTTCTGTTACCATTTGAAGAAAACTGCTGCAGAATCACATCGAATGCTTGTCGAAGCTTACGGTGAGCATGCTCTTGGTAAATCAGCGTAAAAGATCATGGGTAACTCCAGGCGAATCATCGACATCGATTACAAGGCCAAATCGCTATAGACGTAATACAATGCTCTGTGTTTGGTGGAATCAGAAAGGTGTGATCTATTATGAACTGCTAAAACCTGGCGAAACCGTTAATACGCTACAGACAACAAATGATCAATTTGAAGCTTTGTGTGAAAAACGACGGAATATCAAAAAAGGCAACAAAGTGATTTTGCTTCATGATAATGCACCATCATACATAGCAAAACTGGTCAAGGAAACGATTGAGGCATTTGGTTGGGAAATACTTTCGCATGCAGCTTACTCACCAGACTTGGCTCTGTCCGATTACCACTTATTTGCATCGATGGGACACGCACTTGCTTAGCAGCGCTTCACTTTTTACGAAGATATACGAAAATGACTAGATGACTGGTTTGGCTCAAAAGAGCAACAATTTTTTTGGCGTGGCATCCACAAATTGTCAAACAGGTGGAAAAAATAGCCAATGTATAGCTACCGATGGGCAATACGTCGAATAAAATATTTTTTATCATTTTCATGCAATAAACGTGTATTTTCTATAAAAAAATTCCGGTTTCATATTTACATACCTAGTATTATGTTCTATAATTCATTTTTATTCCGGTCGTTTTTCACACAAAGCTTGATTCAAATTGATCATTTGTTGTCGGTAGCGTTCAGTATTAACAGTTTCGCCAGGTTTGAGCAACTCATAATAGATCACACCTTTCTGATGACCACCAAATAGAGCATTGTCTTCCGTCCATAGCGATTTGGCCTTGCAGTCGATATCGATGATTCGCCTGGAGTTACCCATGATTTTTTACGCTTAGGATTCTCAAAATATATCCACTTTTCATCGCCAGTCACAATTCGATGGAGAAATGACTTTCTTTTGTATCTGGCGAGCAGCATTTCGCAAGTGGTTTTTCGATTTTCCTGCTGTCTTTCATTCAGTTCATGTGGAACCCATTTTCCTATTTTCTGGATCTTTCCCATGGATTTCAAACGTATGGAGGCTTCTCGTGTCACATTCAATTGATCCGCGAGTTGTTGTTGAGTTTGAGTCATCCTCATCCAACAATGTTTGCAATTCGCTGTCTTCAAACTTTTTCGGTGGTTTTCCACGTTTCGATGGTTTTCTCCGTTTCTCATGTTAAAATCGCCACTTTTGAATTTTTTAAACCAAAGCACTGTGATTTATCAAGAGCATGTTCACCGTAAGCTTCGACAAGCATTTGACACGATTCTGCCACAGTTTCTTCAAAACAGAAAACCAATGCTGTCCGTAAATCATAGTTTCCGGGCACAAAATTCGACATGTTCAATGTTATTACAAATTATACTGTTGTATGAAACTTGTATTGTTATGAATTGAAACTCTTTGTCAGATATCAGAACATGGAAATGGCATCAATGGCGCCGTCTGACGGCAACTACATTGACAGCTATGGCCATCTATTAGTAAATTCCGGTTTCATATTTACATATCTGATATATTTTCTTTGCTACCAAATATAAAACATGGTGTTTCAATTTAAAAAAATTTTTCCAAACGCTTACTATCGTCCCAATTTCCCCGTATTTAAATTTTTGGAATAATCGTTGATTTGAATGTATTCCGGCGATGGTAAGTAAATAGATGCTCATAGACATCGAGACTGTTACTGTTTAAAACATGCGTGTATCTCGCTCTAATCACGCTGTTTTTCTCAAATGGCACACGACCCTTCCATGCGCGATACTCGAAAAGGTCACGCACACATTCCGCGTGCGAGAAATCAGTCATTCGCTTCCCGATCCCGATCAATCTATTCGTCGTAATGTCGATCGAACGGATCATTTATTCGTTGTAACGCTTCTTATCCTGAAGCCAAAGTGCGAACTACACTGACATCGCATATTACTGCTGCATTTTTGTTACTTAACATTCTCGATATATGCACACCGCTAGGGCAGGCAACAGTGTGCGCGAATTGCCTGACTTTCCGACGAGATTTGCCGGCTTCCACGCGCAATATACTTTCTTTCGAACTATAAAAAACTACTCGTTGTATCAAGTGCGAATTATCGGTGCACGCATGTTAACGAATGCATAAGTTATCAGTCTATAAGCTTCGCCTACCGCCCGCTTTGAATACATCCATTAAATTCAACTCAACTAAAGGTTCGAATCTCAACAAAAAGAATCGTTATTACACGCCACCTTGGCGAACGAGCCTTCCTTACAAGGTGACAGTGTCACAAACACACATATTTTGGTCCTTCGAGCCGGATTGTTGCCAAGGAAAGTTATTGTTTGCTTGACTCTCGACCATTCCGTGCCTTTCCGTTGGAAATCATGTCGTCTCTCGACGAACTGATGAATATGCAGAATCAGCAGATGGGCGCCATATATCGCACACTTACTAATTTTAAGAAGCTGGAACAGACCAAGATAACACGTACTATAACACGGCAACGCCTCGCAACTCTCAAGGAGACTTTCGCCAGATGCCAGGAGATGGATTGCAAAATTATGCTAGCTGCGGACGAGAAACTGAAGACAATCCATGCATACTTCACCCAAAACTACTTCCTGACGTTTGAGGACTGTTTCCATGAAGCTGTCGACTATATGGCTGGATTCTCACGAAGTCCGCTGCATATGACGTAAGTGATCTTAATAACTCGTTCCGGTCATCATCGTATCTTCCGAGGATCAACCTGTCGACCTTCGACGGGAGTTTTGAAAGCTTTCGCGATAAATTTAAATCGATGATCCATGATGATCAGAGTTTAACGAATGTCGAGCGTATACATTATTTGTGTAAAGAGGGATGTACCATAAGTAACGCTCTTGACCAATACGCTCGCGGTAACCAATGATAATTTTATTATCGCGTAGAATATTCTCATTTCCCGATACGATAATAAACGTCACCTTATTATGATACAATCGCTTTTCAATTTATCGTCGCTCACGACAAAAATCTCCAACGATCTTCACACGCTTCGCGATCAAACCAATAAAGTGATACAAGTCCTGAGCAATCTCAGTTGCGCAATTGAATATTAGGATGATTGGCTTGTTTTTCTAATTGCACAAAATCTCGATAAGTCGTCACGAAAAGCTTGGGAACTTAAACTTGGTGATACTATAGATTATCGCGAACTTAATCAATTTCTCATATCTCGCATTCGATGCGATTGTACTCGAGAATGCATCGGAGAAGTCATAGATGAAGAAGAAAACCTCCAAGAAGAAAACTCTCGCCTTACATGTCGCATCTATTGTTCCATTCTTGTGTTCATTATGCAAAGCGAACTATCTATTGTAATAAATAGTATCAATGTTCTACGTTCCTCAAGCAAACACCATCTCAATGTTTTGAATTCATTAAAAATCAGAAACGCTGTATGAACTGTTTTAGTTTAGAAACATGCTGGGAAAGATTGTACAAATTCTCGCGCATGTCAGTGTAGTAGACAGTGTAGTAAACAGTATCACACGTTGTACATTTTGATAATTCCGTTAAGTTTGTCGACATTAAGCAATCATCGATGTCTGCACCCATGAATAGCGAGAATGTAACCGTCCTCGCTACGCACTTGTTAGTGAAAACCGTAGCGGACGGGCTTCAAAATTTTACTCGCGACCGCGCGCGTGCGAGTTTATTCGCCTCATAAACGTTTTATCACTGTTCGTGCGCGATCAAGGATCTCTACATTTATCTCCAAATCGCTTACTCAACACTTACGCCTTTCGAAAATTAATCGCTCCGTTTCCATTATCGGCATTAGCGAAATGCAGTCCGTTATGCTGCCCAAATTACGATTACTCCGGCATCTCTCGACGGACCTGCCTATACGACCGCGTTTATTCAATCTTTAACGAAATATTTACCAAATCGAGTAAATACCGCGTATAATTGGAAATACGTCGCCGGGTTTGCTGATCGTAACCCCATGAGTTCGGATTCGATCGATATCATAATCGGTGCCGATCTCTTCGGCATGCTCATTTTCGACGCTATTCAAAAAGGTTCCAAACAGCCTATCGCGCAAAATATGATACTCGACTGGATTCTATCCGGACCAATAGCCTCGTTTCCGACTACTGAGTCAATTTCCATGCTTGCGCATCACGGAGTTGTTCTTGAAACTGTCGATTGCGATCTTCGTCGCTTTTGAGAGAGGAAGTGCCTCAGAAAGCTCCTCGGAGCCCTGAAGAACACTTCAGAACCACGCATTCCCGTACACTGGACGAACGTTATATCATTCGATTACCATTTAAAAACGGACCACCTATCTCGATAGGCGAATCACGCTGTATTGTTGTTTCGAGCTTTCGCCGCTTGGAATAAAATTTAATTCGAAACCCAATTACCGCTTTCGAGTACCTCAAATTTCTCGCGGGTACGAAACACTCGGTCATATGACCAAAAGTCCATCGACAGAAATTGTCAAACCAGAGCAAACTTATTACATTTCGCTGTCTCACGTAACAGTGCAATCATCCGCTTACGAGTGGTCTTCAACACTTCATGCCGCATATCAAATGGGACATCGTTGAACGACCACATGCTCATTGGCTCTAAACTTCAAAGGGATTTAGCTACTGTCTTAATGCAGTGGTGCCAATACTGTTTACCGCTGATATCGCCAAAATGTATCGGCAAATCTTAGTTGATTCCTGAGACACCGACTACCAGCGCATTGTGTAGCATATTGTGTAGCATAGGTGATAATGGATCAATCATCGATTACCACCTTCTTACGGCACAGTCGCCACTTCCTATTTAGGATCCTACTAGATCCTTCGGATCATAGAATTCAGACGATGAAGATGCTGAATTTCCGCTCGCGATTCCCGTTTTACATCGTCAGATATACGTTGATTGCGCTTTTGACGCAGACGATCAGATTCTTGCTGGTCAAACACGATCAATTAATCGAGTTGCTGAAGAAAAGAGGCTTTCGCCTGCGAAAATGGGCCAGCAACGTCACTGCTCTATTGTCCGAGCTCGATCCCGCGGATCATGGTTGTCATTCATAAGGTTCTTCAAGATGACGAGCACCTTAAAGTCTTAGGAACACTTTGGAACCCTAAACTAGATATCTTTCAATTCCGCGTGACTATCAGCATCCGCACGCATCAAACAAGCCATCCTGTTGACCTAAGTTTTTCAATCCTTTAGAATGAACTACTCCCATTAATATTACCATCAAAATTCTCATGCAGCGACTGTGGTCCCTCCAATGCCAATGGGATGACGACATTCCTAGCCAACTTCTTGATTGCTGGTCCGATTATCATTAATGATCCGTGTCTCAATGCCATTAGCATTCCGCGCTGGATTACTTACGGATCTCATACTCTACATTGCGCTCTTCATAGGCTTTCCGACGCATCGTTTGCGGCTTTCGCTGCCACAGTGTATTTTTGTATCATTAATATAGATTCAATCACCGTCTCTCTTCTCGCCGTCAAATCAAAATGGCCCCTCTTAAAAACGTCTCGCGATTAGAATTATCCGTTGCATTGCTTCTCACTTGATGCATTTCGCGCGCTCAGCGCTTCAACTTCCGAATCTCGAGTGTCATTGCTGGATGGACTGCACCATTACATTCGTCTGAGTCAGTCACCTTCCCGATAGAAAATCTTTATCGCTAATTGCGTTTCGGTTGTGCAATCATTCCTTCCCGGAGTTCGTGACGTTATGTTCCGATGCACACTAATTCCGCGAACTGCGAGTCTCGCGATTTCGCTCCCGATCTTTTTCAGACACATGCTCTATGGTAATCAGTCCTCCATGATTGCATCATCCTCCCGAGTCCTGCCCTTCGGTACCCTCCGATGTTCCTCTTGAACAATGCTCAGAACCTTCGGTATGTGTCTTGCTACGCCTAATTAGGATCTCGCGTCGTGTTATTCTTCGTGGCCAAAACTGCTACCACTTATACCGTTTTCTAAATCGACTCCGATACTCTAAAAATCCGCAAGCAAATAACTTTGCTCCCCAAAGAAATTCAGAATGTCAAACGCTACTGGCTCAAAACCATGCAATTTCTATGTTTCCTAATAAGATTGCGGCTCTAACACATAAGCGCCTGGTAAAAAGAACAGCCCGCTTTATGCTCTCAATTCTTATATGGATGAGAATGGATTTGTTCATATTCAGGGAAGACTCCATCGAGCTTGAAGCGATGAGGAATCCTATCATCTTACTCGCGCATCCGCTGTTGATACTCAGTATCATCATCTTCGAACGTTGCATACCGGTCCTCAATTAATGCCCGCGTCATTACGCCATGAATTCTGGATTCTCCTAGCCCACGCCACCGTTCAATCCGTTCTTTAAATGCATATCAACGCGCTGACGTGCCCATTGAACACATGGCGACCTCCTAGCTGCGAGAGTCAACCACACCGTTTGCACTTTTGTCCATACCGGCGTTAATTACGCAGGTCCGATCATTGTTCGGACTCCGGTCGAAGACATAAATCTCAAAAAGCCTATATCACGTTATTCGTGCCTCACGGCCAAAGCTCTACACTTAGAACTCTTCAGTGATTATACCTCTCTTACTTTTAGTAAGAGAGATATAATCGCAGCGTATCAACGGTTTGTTTCTCGCCGAGGACTATCGACGTCCATTCCGATAACGGAACCACATTTCATGGTGCCGAATTATCTAATGCACATGCAAAAGCTATTCGCAATCCTAATTTCCGAAACCGACTCGCTACAGACGGAATCGCGTGGCATTTTCTATCCCCTGCATCGCCGCACTTCGACCGTCTGTGGGAGGCCGGTGTTAAAAGTGTTTAGCATCATTTAAAATGATGTATCGGTCTTCATCGGCTAACTTTTGAAAAGATGTGAACGCTTCTCTGTCGGATCGAGACATGCCTTAATTCACGCCCGATCATTCCCGTTTCTGATCTCGACCATTATCATGCTCTGTTTTCCGATCATTTTTGGTCGGAACTTTTCTTATCACTCCCGTCGAATCAAGCGTGCTTGATTTAAACGAACATAGACTTTCGCGTTGGTAAATAGTTCAACAAATAACCGAAGGTTTTTGGTCCGGTAATTATTTGCATATCCTTCAACAACCTCAAAATGGCACGTTGTCCAGCGACTGGCCAAAGTCAGCCAAATCGTTCTCGTGTAATCCTCTGCTTCTACCGAGCCAATGGGAACTTAGCGGCCAATCGGATTACGGCGTCATCTAGGTGATGACGAATTAACTCGCATCGTAACTGTAAAAACCAGTCATTCCGACTACAAGCGACCAATTGTAAAACTTTGTTTTCTACCCGTTACGATCAATACTGAAGATAAATCTAAAGATTCTGTCACGGCGGGCGGAATTTCCGTTGAATGTACTTGATGTCATCAATCTCGCGAACCGTAAACGTAGATTATATTGCGTTCCGAATTTGTATTTTGCATTAACTCATTTTCGTTATAACTGATTTTTGTTATACCATATTTTGTATCTTGTGCGCCTTAATGCGAATTCTTTCGAATGCATACATTCAAGATGGCGATATGCCGGAATAATCGTTGATTTGAATGTATTCTCGATGCGATGGTAACAGCGAAAGTAAACAGATGCTCATAGACCGAGCCATCACCGTTCAAAACATGCGTGTATCTCGCTCTAATCACGCTGTTTTTCTTAGATGGCTCTTCTCCCATATACGACACTCGAAAAAGTAACGATCGCGCACACATTCCGCGTGCGAGAAATTGGTTCGCTTCCCGATCCCGATCAATATGGATCATCTATTCATTGTAACGCTTCTTATACCTCTTAAGCCGAAGTGCGAATCACACCGACGTTCTGTCGCGTATTACCGCTGTATTTTTATTACCTAACATCCTCGATATATGCACACCGTGAGAGCAGGCAGTAATGTGCGCGAATTTTCTGTGCGCGAATTGCCTGAGTTTTCGACAAGATTTGTTGGCCTCGCTACAGCGTGCAATATACTTTCTTCCGAACTGTGAAAAATCATTCAACATCATCCAACTTGTGCATTCGTTAAGATGTGTGCACAAGTTATCGAACTACAAGCTTCGTTTACCGCCCGCTTTGAATACATCTAAAATTCGACTTAACAATAAAGATTCGAATCGTTACAACAAAGAGAGTCGTTGTTATTACACGCCGCGAAGTCTGAGTCTTCCTTACAAAATGACACTAGCGTCACAAACACGCAACACAAATTACCTCACTGTATCCTATTGTGAAAAATATTACTTCGGTTTGGGAATCGAACCCGGATCTCTTGTATTCCGTCGACCGTCTAAATCCTAAAAATCTTTAGATTACCGAGGTCTTAGTAATATTCTTCGCAATAATTGGTATGGAAACGTTTTTCTTTCAGGAGACATAATATGTATAAACAATAAAAATCTTATTTTAGACTATACATGCGAGAATATTACATAAACAATATTACAAATTAAATGCCTATAACTACCCAGTGAGATTGATCGAAATAATGTCGAATCGACATCGAAAACATATTCTAAAAATTACTCGAAATATTCATCGAGTTCGATGAATTTGTGATACTCGGTTCGATGAATTTTCGGCGCTTAGATTTAATTTCGATGAATTTTTGATGCTCTATAATAATACAATATTTTAAAGAAAAATAACTTTTTGATTATTATTATTAGGTGTACAACTTCCGCCGTTTTCTTATAGATGGCTTTAGCGGTAAGTGGTGGTCGAAATAAATAGATCATAGACGTCATACAATAAAGTTGGGCATCTGTCAACATAACCCCATAGAAACATTAGTCGATTTATGTCTGCATCATAAAGTTATTCTCGATTGAAAATGTCAGTTTACGAGCCAAATTTTCGTCATTTGCGGGAGGTTTTAATTTTTTGCTTCAATATGAAGAAATCTGCGGCTGAGACTCATCGAA
>Ga0157363_1007247_pt1 | contig 10492 bp, 4 predicted proteins | sample AttsexASBM1_FD_111477 | JGI IMG/M metagenome (GOLD analysis project Ga0157363, IMG submission 111477) | Fungus gardens microbial communities from leaf cutter ant in Ribeirão Preto, State of São Paulo, Brazil - Atta sexdens ASBM1 | ecosystem: Host-associated > Fungi > Mycelium > Unclassified ...
ATATATATATATATATATATTTAATGAATTTAATGCAATCTTTTTAGAAATCCCTCAAATATCACAGTTACAGCACGCAATAACAAGAACACTTCGGTTTTCATTGCACCAAGTACTGATAGGGATCGTACAAGTCGAAAAGGCGACAGCAAGAGAGAGATAGAGGGTTAAACAGGGTAGTTTTGTTTGTGCACGTGGTATTACAACGGACACACGGAAGAAACACAAGGCAAGGGAGAACCGGCTGGACACGGGGCAGACGAACGGACAGACGAATGGACAGAGAGGGTGATAAACGGGGTCGGTTCGCGTACGCATATAAAATATGCCGAGACCGCGCTATCTCGCGGCCGATTGCCTGGAAAACTCACGCGAAAATATCGATCCTCGACCACCTCGCTTGTAATCTGATTAAGCAAGACCAACGGCTCGACCTGACCATAGGTATAACAGGGTGGGTGGGACAGCGCGGCGGAGTTCCGAGCCATGAACACACCCCCGATGTGCGTGTGAGGGTGCACACATTTACGCGGCGCCCCGAACCCTCCGCAATGTGACGTATATATGTATATGCACACCGGCCGTTTCACGTATGCAGACATATAGGAACCACGATTCTGATGTTTGCACGCCATTTCACCCTCTTGTCTTTCCTCCCTTCGAACCTGTTCGAGTCCAGAAGGGTCGTAGGTCACGACTGACGAACGCGAGCCGCGATTCAGTCGTCCCTAAAGCTTCATTCACGTTGTTTGTATAGTCTCTTGGTAGGAATGGATTGGCAAAATCGACGAAATGTTGTACAATGCAATTTATACGAGGTATTGTAATATTGGCGCAGATCGGTATCGTTGAAGAAAGTCGTCTGATAATTGAGATCTCTCGAGGTGCACGTGAAACTACATTGATCAAGTTGTTTACTAATTACCCTTGAATAAGCATTTATGTATTTTAAAAATAGAATGAATGATGGAAAATGAATTCTACAATACAATTACGAAAATATAATATTTTTTATCAACAGCTTTTTTATTTTTGCTAATAAGCAACTGAACTAATAATTAAACATTTGAAAGCTTTAATAACATTTTTTTTTGTATAAAGCATTTTATTTTTGACAAATTTTCGCATAAAACATTCTATTTTAATTTTTTTAATAAAAAATCACATATTTGTTTTTATATTTTGTTTTTTTTCGCTTTCTATCTTTCAATTAAAATCGTAATTATATTAAATTATTAATTACTTTGTTTAAATTAATCTACTGCTATTATTAATGATCCATTATATTATATGAATAATTTAAACGTGCGAGAAATTTGTAGTTATCGATTCACTTTCACGAATAGATAAAAGAGATAAGAAGAGCGTCAATCAAACAAATAAATCAAGCTCAATTGCAGTTGACGATTCGTTTTTCGCTACTTATATTTTTATTATTGTAAGTAAGGAAATCTGTAAATAAGTTTTCAGAAGAAGATCGATATCAGTAAATAGATGAAACATAAAGATTCTCACGCAAAATTCTTGAAACTCTTAATGTCTTTTTATCTTTATTGTTTTAAGACCCGTGCGTTTCTAGAAACGCTTTGTGGCGATGCACTGGTTATTTGCAGCACGTTTAGCATTATTGTCAATACCGTAAGATAACTTCCCTCGTCTCGAAAAAGAAAAAGCTGATATAAACATGAATGGTAACCGCAGAAACAACCGCGGGCGATATAATAACTAACCGGTAGACCAAGTATAAGGTTTACAGACTAACTGAATGTAGAAACGCAGTTTAATTTCCATTAAATTTCGGAAATTTCGTGAGCGAGCCTGTTTGCCTCGGGTACACACACCTAATTTGCAACTATAATTTCGCACGAGAGCACGCGGTTCAATTTCGCATAGCAGCTCTCTTGCAAGTCGTTATAGAATCTACTGTTTTCCACAGCTGGTTTTCCACAGCTTAATCGACCGTACGACCACTGGTCTTCCACCGAGCGAATTCCGTAAGTGCTGTTGTATGTTCTTTCCACGTTTAATAATAAAATATCTGATCCGCGGAAGTCGCGGAATCTTATTCAATAGTTAGATCCAATTTGAGAAATTTCACACGAGAAGCCCGCTATTGGAGAACGTGAGTGCGCATATATGGAAAACGATCGCATCCTCGATTCTGCAAACGTAAAGCTCGACAAAGTCTCGACCGCTTATACCAATATTGCCTTCTAATCCGTCAGAAATATCGTTCGTGCTTTCCATGTAGACACGTCGGTATCGTATTTGTACGAGAATAAACGGGAAACAGAAACAAAAACGTCATGGCGGTAACAAGGAACTAACTGCAAACATCAATAAACGCTTTTTCCATTTGGCATAGAGGGAAAGAGAAAGAGTACAAGAGAGAGGCAAACGAAATTATCTAACATTCGCTTAACTGGCGTCAAACGCGCTCCAAACATGTAAGAAATTCAATCAAGAACGCACGCAAATGCTGCAATACGACATGCGGGGTGAGCATGCTATTTTAGATTAGAATTAACACTGAAATTAGATTGGTTTTCATTGCGTACGTAATTGTGCATTACAATACACGTATAGTCTCCTTATTCTCTTTTATCAGTAGATTTTTCGTCTAAGTATGTAGGTAAATCAAACAAGAATAAGTAAATATGAAAATTTAGATGCAAATGCAGTTTATAAAATTTTAGATTTGAAATAAAAGTTTTAGAGACTTTTTATTAAGTGAAAAATAGATTTATTTGTGCAAATATACGCGGGTATACAGTGAGAAATGTACGGACGAAAGAAGAGGCAACAAAAAGCGAAAATATAAGAGAAGTATTCGCATACAAATATTACAGCCGTTGAAGGTAACAAATCATACATATTAAATCATACTATTTTGAATTTAAAAAAAGAAAAAAATACCTCACAATTATTATATTCATGATTATCGATTTAATACTAGTTTAATTCTTTATTTCATTTCCCAATAAATATCAACTAATAATAATAAACATTAATATTATAATTTCATACTCGACAATGGAATTGCTACACATGTACAACATATGTTATATTATTTATCTTGTTGAAATGCGAAATAATAACATTGATGTTACGTTATTGTTAGTTGGTGTTTACTAGGTTCTTGTTCACCAGCTTTTATTGCTACCAGATTTCAACGTAGATTTGTAGCATACAGGCTGGCGCATATAAACTGCAACGAGATAAGATTTTGCAATACATTTTTGACTGTATGAAGGCTGCGATTAAACTAGATATTTCTCCAGGTTTCGAAAACCCATCGTGCTGCAATGTAGTGCGAGAGATGGAATCACAACTCGATTGGTATACAGGCGAGAACTCCGGACTGCGGTTAAGCGAACGACCTACATATTCGAAACACGAGAGACTTCGATTCTTCTCCTACGGTAACTTCCGGCGGCCACGCGATATGTATGTAAAACGCAAATGCTGCCGATTCTTCTCTTTCGAGTCTTGATGCTCGATATAAAGGTGCGTCCAGACTTGTAACGTATCGTATCGCCGTAATGTTACAAATGGTAACATGCTACAGTGTCACGACCCTATTTGCGACAGCGACATATACAGGATATTCCACAAGCGGCATAATGTCACAAGCCTTTTTCTCAAGAGATATCTAGTTGACGATAACAAAAAAAAGTTTGTTATTTCGAGATTTGTTAGACAACGGTGTCCTATAAAGAATCGCGACAAACTTTAAAATGAAAGTTTCCTCGCCATCCTTAACAATTTCCGAAAGACTAACTTAATAATACTGTATTTGAATCATCCTGTATACGCAGACCATATTCTGTCCGCCAAGCGAAGGCGGATGTTGGTTCGCTGCAAAAATAGAGAATGAAAACAAAATAGAGCAAAGAAACAGATGAAAATTTTAACTTTATAAAATATAATACGCGTTACAGCGCAACGCGCACGTACTCTCAATTACTGACTTATTATTAGCTGTTTTATTTACGGAATCTAATGTCATGTATACATTAACATCTATATAAAACGCATCAGTTTGTAAATTAAAATAAATGTCAAAGTATTCATGATCTTAACCCTTAATTTTATATATATATATATATATATATACTTCATTATATTCTTGTATAGGTTATTGTAATGTTACAAGTCTGAATGCACTTTAACGATAGCTCGAAATAAAGTTTACACAATGTTGCGTAATAGTGGACGCGTGCCATCATAATAGTCGCATTAATCGGGTCATCTCCATTATCGAGTCGATTGAGTCATAAAGATTTCAATGGCCTTTCAAATTGTCGCAAGTGACTGGGACACGAGAAGAATAATAAAATGCATTAACGATATGGGATGGCTTATAATAAATTAATGAACTTTCAATGCGATAACATGATAACTGGAATCTCTATCGAATAAATGTCATTATTGTCTCGCATACGAAATGCATACAACCGATTAATTATTGTTAATAGATCAAAATTCGTTTAAAGCATTGGTATAATCAAATATGATGTGCTTGATTTAAGCACGTCACAATATAAAAATATGATATCCGAAAAAAGAGAGAAAATGAGATTGATCCTATAATTCGAGAATCTCGAGCAAAAGAGTAAAAATAAACGAACATTGGACATATTGCTAGCAATACCTATTTCTATCTTAATTGTTTCATACAATAAAGTAAAAGTATTCGTATAGATATATCTTTGGTTGAACCAAGACTGCGCCAGCGTACAATTTGTTTGCGATGTAGGATTTTGTCTAATAAAAACATCAATCTTCTTGAGTATCTTTTACACTTCCCCACGAATCGTTGTAAAAACTTGTTATTCATCAGCGGAATCTACAAACAAAAATGACGGAGCATTTTCAGCAATATAAAATTCAGCATTATGCAATTTTCAAAATTGTATCGAACAATAGCAACATTATATATAGTGTGTAAACTTCAAGGCTATTAAAAGCGATAATAATAATTTTTTCGATTAAATTAGTCGCGAAGAGATATTATTTCATTCTTTCTTTCTACGCCGAACCTTGTATATTGAACGCGTTACATTGTTTGCGGTAAACATGCGCAACGCCGCCGTGATTGGACGTCGCGCACGTATTGAATATGATATACAACGTGACCTCGTATGCGCGCAAATTGAACTAATCCTTGATAATGAACCATTATGGCGCGGGGAAACATTGCTCGTAGCATCGCTCGGCTTCTCGCGATATCGTAGATGCAGTCGCTTGACCGCGCGATTAGTAACTTAACCGGGAATAGACGTGCATAATCCCTGAACATTTATCGTTTGTTGTGTTATGCAGCGGATCGGTTTACAACGATACCACGCATACAATCTGCAAGGATAATACTCAGGATGTCCGGCAAATTGTACTGCAATCGACATGTCGTAAAATACAGAGATATCTATTATAGGTACAACTATAAATTGTATGATGTCAAACGTACATTATCCTTATATTCCAAATCTCTTTTTCTCCAAAACTACGTAAGCAATTAAAAAGCTATTATATGTTTTTATTTATTTGCTTCATAAAAAATTATACTCTAGCGTATACAACTACTGTGGGAACCTGCAAATTCCTTTTCTCATTTATTTTGCCATTGCATACTATTTTTTTTCTATTCAATCGTGTTTACATATTAATTTTTAATTAATTTAATTAATTTAATTAATTTTTAATTAATTAATGTATTCACGTATTAATTAATGTATTCACGTATTAATTTTTCGATTTTGTATAAATGCCAGCTTGGCGTGTACAATTCTCTTGTTTTCTCTACCACGCTATCTATAAAAAAATGTCTACTTGCTGTTTTAAATAGCTTTATCACGTTATACGTGTCTAATAGTTATAAACTTATTAATTATTAAACTGTGTGCGAATAATACAAAGACGGAAGTGTTTATTTGATATTCTAATCACTTTACCAAAACAAATAAAAATAACTACAGCAATTAATTTGTTACTTCTCTCGGAGGTAAGATATAAACTTGTTTATATAATTTCAATAATAATTATAAAAAGTCAGAGCAAAATATATATTAAATTAAAACTCTTATCGCGTTTTCGTTCCATTGCTACTCTTTTCATTTTGTGACTGAGTTTCATCTCCGTTTCTTTTCCAACACGAGAGAAAATCGAAATTACAATCCAATCTAAATGATTTTAATCTTCCAAATATTTTCGATCTCGTGGTAGTCGGCTTGCGTTGGGAAAATCATTTTCGCGGGTGGAAACACGTAAGCGTTATCGTTGCTAATTGAGTTTACTGCACAACGACCTTTCGACTGTTTTGGGATCGCGATGGCTCGGTGGCCTGTATAATTCAATATGGATATAACTATGACATATATCATAAAATGAGATTGCTATTCTAAAATCGCACTTTATAATACCTCACACGCAACCGGAGATTTTTACGCACACAAAATATATGTATATATATATATATAATGCAAAAAGATAATGCAATATGCAAATAATTAAATCAAAAATCAAATTTATATATTAGGTATGGGAAAAAGTTCGTGGCATTTTTCCCGTTAGATGGCATTAAAAAAACGCCACGAACTTTTTCCCACGCCTAATATATATATATATATAAGACAAAAAGATAATGCAACATGCAAATAATTAAATCAAAAATCAAATTTTCTCTCTAAATTAAATTATTACGCTCAATCCTTTTACAGGTAAATGATATAGATAATCATATATGATATTATGGGTACTAATTATAGCTAACTGATAATAAACATTTTCACGATCTCATATATTATCCATTCAATAAAGCTTATCAAAGTACTAATCGATTTGATTAATAATGAGGAATGTATTAACTAGTTTACAAGAAATAAAAGCCACATTTTGGTCGAATTGTGATCAAAATATTGTTAAAATAGAGCTTTTTACCATTAACAAGCTAATAATCATAATTTACAATAATAGTATAAATACGCGAAAGCAACAAAATACACAGTTATCTAATTTGCAATCTATCACTATCTCGCCAAAATAAATTGCTGACTAGGTAGCAATAATAGATTGCAAATTAGATAACTATGCATTTTGTATTATTTTTTTAAGTTAACATAAATTAATAAATATTTTAAATTAATATTGCACTTTCAATCTTATAATTGAATTTTCCAAGTATTCCAACATACGTTTGCATTTACAAGATTATCGTACTATATGTCAGTTTTAGCTCATTTACCACGATTTTACACGTCATATCTGGACTCTATGTCGTTTTATTAAACCAATGTCTGTATCTGAGCGTAATGTAATAATGTCAGTCAGTACATGCAGTACAATTTTTCAAAATTAGATAAATACGTGAAACATGAATTATATTATCAAAGTCTTCATTTTCCTATGTCCATCCAGATATCAAATAAAAATCAAATAAGCATCATTTGATAAGAGAATAATACACAATGACGAATTCATTATTTTAATCTGGTCAGCTTCTTTTTTAGCTTTTTAAAAAAATAAATAAATTATATTTTATATGTAATGCTCTCTCTTTCTCTCTCATTTGAGTTGAAATTGGCAGATAAATGTCGTAGATTCAGTCTGTTGAGTTTCAACGCGCATTTTGCATTGTCCTGCGACACGAGAAATACGATCGATATAATCCCCGCGAATAGTTTTACGCGTAGGTGGACGCCCGGTGAGATTAACGATTACATTATGTTTTAACGATCTGGATCAATGCGGGATCGTCGAGTCGGGTAAAGCCGATCACCGTATCGTGCCGCCTGCACGTCCAGTCGCGCTCTCCAATCGATTTGTCAAACTAATTAGAGAGTCGCGCGCTTGCGAGAGGGAATCGCAAACTTGTGATCACGCGAACCAAAGCGCACACGTATGCCGTCAATTTGACGAGTTATCTATCTCGCATAGACGTAGACTTGCGCGTGCATTCGAACGAAGTTTGCCATGGTTTAAACTACTACTTTCTTTGATCAGAACTTTTCATTCAATGTTGAAAGAATTTTTGGAACAAATAACAATAAGAAAATATTATAACTAAAATTTTAAATTTTATTTGGAAGAAATGTTTGTAAGAAATTTACTTCAATCGAAAAATTTTTAACTTAAATTTAGGATTATTTAATAAAAATATGATTGATTCATTTGTAAATAAACTAAGATTAGTTTTATTGAATATTTAGAAGATCATATTGGTTTTATTTAATTGTTTGTGTGCATATAATATAACATAATATCGATTTCATTTTTATAGTTTCTTAATGTTTGGAAAATGCTATCGATTTAAGATTCATGTAAAATTTATTTAAAAAATAGATGATCGTCGTTAATTATTATTTTCGATAGCACGTAAATGAGAATGCTTCAGAGAACAAAATGGGGATAAATGACACATATGAAATGCACGTGCAGCATATTAGAGCTATTCTCGTTGTTCATTAGCCGTACCATCGGTTAAGTTTATTATAAATATCAGTATATAAATTTTCAACGTCCATCATAATAAATATAGCGACAAAGAAGAATATCACAAAATGTTTCAGATGAGTGACATTAAACTAAATTATTACAGTAATATAATATGAAAATTGTCTATATATAATATAAGATGCTGCAGATAAAATTATTAAGGTCCTTTTGCTTTATAAATACATAGGTAATAACAAGGTAATAACAAATAATTAGTCTTTAAATCAACTAGAAAATTAGTTACTATCATTTGTCATTTTTCTGATATTCAATTATAACATTTTAATAGAACTATTTATTTATATATCTATCAGTTGGGAAGATAAACTTTGAACCTCTCTGTATATTTGTTCGCTGGAAATCAAATAGAATCAATAGAATATGAAATGGAGCTCTATACGTAATCATATCATCGGGATGCGATATAAAGCAATTAATGAATGATTAAATGAATCAGCGACGGCTGACTGTAAATAAATTAAATTAAATTACATGTAAAAGCTATTTTCTAATAAATACATAGTCGACAAGATAGCAACGATAGTACATAACAAAATAAATAAACGCAAAATAAAATAAAATCTATAACATAATAATAGAATTTATATTTTTAATTACACTATGTTTTTCGTTCAACAATAAAATTCTCTCTTGTTATTAAACATCATTTCATTGGATTGAACCCTCCATGCGGGTAGAATTACCGCGTCGAAATAGCCATTGAAACACACTACCATTCTTCTTTTATTTTCAGCTCACAGTTTCGAGATCTTTAGAGGCGGAGTCACGATCCGCATTTTCCCGCGTTCTAGGCCGATACTAGATCGAGAATTTCCGTAAAAACGAATGAGAAAAAGAGCAGTATGTGAGGTTGGGGCGCCAATAGTTTCCCACGAATTCAGGACAGAGGGGATGGGGAATTCGCAACTTTTGGGACGGGGGTGAGGGGAAACAATTTTGCAGGAAAGCCGCGGCCGATGGAGAGCGAGAATCGTCGAGAACCACCGGCGCGCACCCAGTTGGGGAATCCAATTTGGATTATCGAAAATTCATGGGGGTACACATGCGTGTACGTGCGTGCATGTGTTTGCATACATGCGGCATTGTCTGGTGAAAGACAGACGGTGAATGAGCGAGTAATAGCGTTGTCTTTGTGACCAGAGAACACCGAGATTATTTAAAGAGTTTGTTTTGTGAAAAGACTAAATTTTGTTTTTTTCTCTTTTTAGAAGAAGAGGATGGAATCGAGATGAGAGAGAGAGAGAGAGAGAGAGAGAGAAAGAGAGAGAATGAAGGATAACAAAATGAAAAGCAAAATGAAATGAAAAATTTTAATTACGATGATAGTACTGTCACTTCTATTATGTTATACCATTTAAATCTCTCGTGTAAAGAGAAAGTAAATCTGTGAAAATATATAGTTATTTATATTTAGTTATTGAAATTGATTAAAAATACAATCTCTTTTTAGCGAACAATGCAGTTCAATTTTTTCATGTAATAACGAGACAGGAATAATGATACAAACAAATAACGAAATATCTTGGTAGACTCCTGTCCGAGTATAGAATTTATCTAGTCTGCTCGTGATGGAGAACGGCACTGGCGACTAGTTCTACCGCCAGAGACACATGGATAATATAACGTGTCGCGTCCGCAACTTCCGGCGACAGCAAAGTGTGGCTCTATGTTCGTACTGTATCATTCTCGTTAATCTTCTCCATCTTTCTCACGGACTCTTTCCGTATCCTCTTATCTTCTCGCTCACTTGTTTATTTAGCCGTTCTGCTTTCTTTCCGCACACCATTATATTCCATCGTACAGTTATTCGCGTTTTTCTCACAAGCTGTCAGCAATAATTTTAACGATCAAAGTTCAAGAAAAAAAGATAAAAAGATTATACTGAAAAAAAATATAATCAATTTTAATAAATATCTATTTAATTCAATACTGCCAACTAAATATTTTTACTTACAGTAGATAAATATATATTTATTTA
>Ga0157363_1007248_pt1 | contig 10492 bp, 7 predicted proteins | sample AttsexASBM1_FD_111477 | JGI IMG/M metagenome (GOLD analysis project Ga0157363, IMG submission 111477) | Fungus gardens microbial communities from leaf cutter ant in Ribeirão Preto, State of São Paulo, Brazil - Atta sexdens ASBM1 | ecosystem: Host-associated > Fungi > Mycelium > Unclassified ...
ATTTTAAATCAATTGAATGATATTGATAATATGCATTAATAAGCAGAAATTTGATAACTCATCAAATTTCTGCATTTAAACTTTTTATATTTTATAACATAAAAAGTAAGGTATTTGAAATTTAAAAAAGTGCATTTTTAAGAGGGTAAACAATACATTTATAACTTCCGATCAGAATTTTAAGAATGTTATTAATGTTTTTGATTTTTGAACTTTAAAAAAAAAAAATCAAAAATCATGAAAAAGCTATTTTTAACCCATTAGAATAGATCAAAGAAAATCAAATCATAGCGAATCGAATCAATATAAATTTTGGGACAGAACGCAGAAATCGTGAGTGAATTATTTCTCTCGCATAAAATCACGATTTAAAAGAATTACGAATTTCGTAACTTTGTAATGTTGAAACTTATGTAAATTATAATAATTTTTATAGTGTATAGAGTTTGCTAAATCAATTTAGTAAACTGGTGATTCGTTTAGTCTCAATTTTTAGGTGAATTGGATAATTTCCTCTTTTTATTTTTTCGTTGTGCAATAAGAAATATTTATGTTATTATTTTATACATAAAACTTAAGCCAAAGTTGTAAAAATTAGAATTTATATTAAAACTTAGTATTCTAATTCGTTTTTGATAACTTTTTTATGAATAAAAATTGATCCGATTCGTCTCCTAAATCTCAATTATCTCTGAAATTTAACGTGTTGGTGAAATTTGACTTGTAACATTATTTCAGCATCAAAAAATCTGTATAATACCTTGATTCAAAATAATTTTTAGCTGTAAACTGATATAAATATTAGTATAAGAACATTAATTTTTTTAAAGAAAGCATCTCATTGAAGAAAAGCAAAGAGTAACGAAGAGTAACATTACCATATCTTATTTCAGAATTGGAAACATGAGAGTGAAAATCGAGTCACGTTCGCGTGATCATCCCATGGGTTTTTCCCGAGAGTTGATATTTTCATTGAAGGGACCAAATCACTTTTTATCACGATTTGCAACTTTTTTCAGAGCTGAAAGGCTAGCAATCAATTTTGAACGTAAAAGAAAACTCCAGCATCCAATCACGCACGTTTTTTCGAACGATCAAAATCGAATCCGCATAGATAATCCTAGTTAAAGTCTAATTGTTAAAAGCATTCCATTTTCATTCGTATTTGATTAATAATTCCACACTAAAAGCGCAGTCCTATATAAAATCTAAATAAACAATTAATCTCCCTTGTACAAATGATCCTGCAGACGTTCCATCTTTGTCACAATTAATATTCGCAATATGCCCGACGATGAAAAATTACTGCTAACTTTTTTGCATTTGCGCCGGTTTACCACGAGACGTGCAGAATTAATGCACGTAATAACCTCGCCTGGAATGAAGACACTAAGACATTGATTAAGTTTCTCGTCGCTTAATTAGCCACAGCTTGCTAATTACCGACCGTCCACTTGCGTTCCCACGATAAAGTTCGGATATAGTTTGTCGCAAAATTGTGGGCGAACGTACAACGAAGTTTTCTACGCGACCGGCAAAGAGAAAAATCTTCTGAGGTCCAATCGAGAACCAATCGAGTGATCGACAAAGTTGAAGGCGAGCACGTAAAAGAAGTGTGGGTTGGAAGACTAACTCCACCCACACTCTTTTCACGGTGGCCATTGCAATTCGAAAGCGATCTGCTTTCGGGAAGAAGGGAAAAGTAGCGCGGCAATTTACTACTCAGAACCGAGTAAATGGCAGCCCGCAAATTCTATTGAGAGTTCCGATCGTAATATTTCTTCGTTCGACTCTTCGCATGTAATGCGTCTCGAGAGAGAAGACCTGGTTATTAGGATATATGATCATTACGGATTGCGAACTAAATTAATCCAGATTAATGGCTGTGATGTTATAAACTAGATATTGCTAAACTAGAATTGCATGTAAACTGATTCGATTCCCAATTAACATTTGCGCTCTTTAGACGATTCGACGATTATTAAGTCACAAGAGATACAAGGAAAATCTGCTGCTACTTAAAGAATAGTAATTTATAATTTAAATATGGCTCTTTCTCAGGAATAAAATTCATCTTACATTCTACAATCTTGTTAGAATTTTTCCGTCGATTAAGGACACGTGGCTATCCACGTCGGCGATCTCGCGAAATAGTTCGGAACGCGAAACGGCTGAAAGTTATCCTTATGCAAATGCCGGCTATTATCCTTGCGGGACGGACGCAAAATTAAAAGTTCCGCGAACTAATATATGCGGAACACGCGCAATGTAAGATTCAGATTCAAGTCCCGCGGGGGCAGCTCGCGGCCAGATCTTTTGTGCTTAATCCCGCATAATGAGAGGAGCGTTCCTGAGACAAATAAAAAACCGATGTCGAAGTTACTCCTGTTATTCTTGGTATAAGTCTAACTTCTCGTCGCATTTAGTGACTCAACTTGTGCGCGATTGCACGATGATTAACTAATGAAGATTAATATAAGGACTCATTTCTGTTCCATTTATTCTCCTTCGATTAATTCGCGATCGATTTCTGCTCGACGGAAGTTTAGAAAGTTTGAACAAGGATATTCAATGTTATACATCTTTACAACTAACTCTTATAGAGGCAGTGGGATGTATTAATAAGTTTAACTTCTCAATCTTTTTAATATCTTTGATATTTAAATTACTAATATGCACATATTGATATGATTGTACTTCTGAAAACTTGAATTATCATTTCCTAGAGATGTTTTAATCAATTAAGTAATATGTTAAGAATTTTAAGCACGACCGTATATGTGAATACATCAAATACGATAAAGAAAGCCAAGATCGGTCAAATTTTGGATATGACAAATAATATATTATATATTCTTTTATTAAATCAATTTAAAATTGAACATCCAAAATTTGACCAATCTTGGCTTTCTTTATCGTATTTAAGTAATATGTTTTTAATTATAGACAAATTAAAGTAAAAACTGCAAATTTTCTCGAATTAATTGGACTGCATAAACTAAAACTTTGAAAACTAAATTTAAACTTGTTTTTCATTTTAAAAAATCTAGAATATATATATTTGAAAATGTTGAAGGTGTTTTTTCCCAGCAAAAAGCGATTTGTTATGTTATATATGTATAAATAATAAAATATTTTATAAAAAAATTATTTTTATAATACTTTATAATTAGCTACCAAGAAAGCTTTTAAGCTGACAAAAATGTAAGTTTCGAGAAAATAATCACTGATATAAAAAATATTAATAAAAATCCGTTCAGTGAAAAAAAAAGTATGTCCATGTAAAGAATTAAAAAGTCAGACGACAAATTTCAGTTAAAGTTAATTAATTTCCCGGGATAACTTTTTAAAGCGTTATCAAAAAGTGTTTTCAAATTAGGAAAACTACTCAAAAGATTAAATCTATCCAAAAGATCAAATGCAATTGAAAAAGGTAATTTACGTTGTACAAGTGATTACTTCTACTTGAGCTTGTATCAGCATGGATTAATTAAAGTTTACTTCGTGAATCTAAAGATAGATTGAGTGTCTGATTAAAGTAATTTGTGAAGGCATGCTGGATCACGGATCTGAATGCAACCAGTAACTGTATGTAATCGCGTAAGTGTTCATTAAAATTAACAAAAAATCTCGCGCCTCGGTTCACTTTCAAGATATACCTTTTTCCAGTCGTTAAACAAAAAAGTCTGCAAATTATTCAATGTTATACATTCCGACACGTAGGCACGTCCGCACCAGTCATAATGTTCACTGCAGATATGTATTTTGCACGTGCCCGCTTGAAGGTGTTTACTGTCAACGTTGCGTTTAAAAACTAATAATTTTTATTCGAAAAAGATTACCGCTCTCGTATAAAAAGAATGTATAATGTTCTATTCTAATTTAGACAAGCATTAAAAAGTAACATTTAATTTAATGTCAGTCAAAAAAATAAAAATAAATAAAACGAATTAATTATTTTCGAAATATTATTAATTTTTTAAATGTTAAAAATTTTTAATAAGAAATAACGATGAAATTACAGTTTGTAATTATTAATATCTGTTTATGATTTATTATGATTTGATATGGAATTATAAATAATTAATTTATAAATAATATAATTACAAAAAATGTCACTTCATCACTAAATATTGAAAAAAATGAGTAATATATACGTTATTATAATGAAACAATTTGTATGTATTAATAACAGTATTATATATCCAAAACGTTTTTTTTTTCTAAAAAAAAGATGAATTTTGAAATAAAAAATTCTAGAAAAAATTTTCGTGATAGTCAATTCTTAAAAAAACAACCGAGATAAAAAAAAATAAACAACAAACTAGTGCATCTCACATAACTAGGTTAAAACTACGTCTGGCATTGTGAACAGTTCTATAATAAAGCAATGACATGGAAGAGAAAGAAGATCGAAAACACGAAAACTGCACGTTGCAAAGAGAAACGCGGAAACATCGTTTTTGAACAAAATTATGATCACGAAAACTCGATATTTGCAGCTGTGAGAAAGAGCTGTCTACACGTTTAAATGTGTTATAATTAAAAACATTATAACGAGCGGAAAAACGAATATATTCGTCGCATATTATCAGAATGCAAAGGCAAAGCGATATTACACGAACATGCTCTGTTGCAAATAGTTCCTGACATTTTTCGTTTTTCTGCTCATACTCTCTCCTTAATCCTTTCGCGGTTTAGCAGAATGCAGATGTTTTATTGTAATTTTGCATCAAAATTGAGATATCCGACGAGTTTGAGGTATTTCATGAGAAAACAATGTGCTTCGAAATAATACGAGCGCGAGTAATTTTGTTGCCATTGTATAATTAAAAAATAAATATTTATGAACGGTATTGAAAAATAAGTGATATTTTTCACGTACGAGTAATTTATATTTTTTAATATTTGAGAATAATAATACAATATTGATTAAAAACAACATAGGATTGTTTGAGAATATTGTTGTAAACAATAGTATCACACGCATCATTTATACATACGGATATCATATATGCATTCGATTGACCAGCTTCGTATTTCCCAGATTACTCAACTCATGGAAAATGTCAAGGAGTTCTCGTCGCGGTGTATCTCTACGGCATGCATGAGGACATTTTCGTTAGTATTCTGGTTGGCTATCGGCCAAAAACGTCAACGGAAGCCGTAGTCCGCAAGCGCGTTTTCATGCGCCAAGGAAACATAATTAAACTAACAATGTCGCGAGAACCGCTCCTCATCCCAGCCCCTTTCCCAACCCCTTTCTCATACGATGAAAATCTCATTTAATGATGACGGAAATTTTGGTTTACGCTCTCGTCCGAGAGAGGATTTCCACTCAGAAACTAAGCAAATTATGAATGCAGTCAGGAAAAAAATAGAACGAGGCTGATGCATAGGGTGTCCCAGAAAAGACAAAAGAAACGTGCAAATTGTGTGCGAGTTTCTATTAGAAGAAATTTAATGTTCGGTCTGATTAACACTTTAACTGCTATATGTGTATTTAATTGGATACACATCTATATGGATTCAAGACGCCCGTCATATTTTTAATGTTAATTTAATACACATTTTCTACCTGCTGTATATAAATCAAGAACACTTTATATTAATTTTATATGATGCTTTGTAAATTTTGGAAAAATTTGTCAACTTTGCTGCGAACTTTTATTAAAAACATTTTATTGAAAAAGTATATTTTAATGTAAAAATTTACTTAAAATTGTATCATGCAAAAAAATAGTACGCCACACCAGGACACGGATTATAAAAATTCGTATGGCAGTCAAAGGGTTAAAAAGTGATTAATATGAGATGACTTTGGCATCGCAATATTTGGATTAAAAAAAATATGTAATTCGAAAATCATAATAATAATTACTTCAAAAACCGTATAAATATTTTATTTTATTTATTTTCAAAGTCCGCTTATTAGGCATTTCCATTTAGAAAAATTCATTAACAGGGATACTTAACTGCAAGCTCGCTTTGTCAGGTATCTCTTACCACAAATTTAAAAAATTACGAGTAAGTTCTACAAAGTGGTCAAAAAAGGATTAAGTCGCCGCTGGTTAAACTCAGTAATCCCTTCAAGAAAGCAGTTTTTACAACAACTGCCATCTGTATCACGTCAGGATTCTACACAATGGAGCAAAAAACCGGCAAGCTGTGTATCGAACGTCGAGTAAACGGTACAGTTCTATTCTCCGCCGGTATTCTCTAGCTACCGTTTAAGGGTGGTTCTCTACTTGATTCTTTCCACCCTCCGCCAGATGGCGAAAGGCGAGTTTCCATCGATAAAGGTTACTTTGCAGACTTGTATCTTCAGTGGCAAGTAATTAATTCGTCGCGTTAACTACATACCAAAGATCTAAGCACAAAAATCTTGAATCTATTTATTTTTCAATTTTAAGTCAGCAATCCAATCTCTTTTAAGTCGTAAAATATTTAATTCTTCGATCTTTTAATTCTCATTTCTTTCTATGTATTTATATTTTATTTATGTATTTGAATATCATGTTATAATATAAAAATCCAGAAAATTCTTTCAGATATTTTAATTCAAATATTTAATTTAAATTGTTGACTTAACACACAAATTTACGAATTATTATGTTTACAAGTTTTCAAATAAAAGAATTCAAAAATCCTCGAATTCAAGGAAGGAAATTAATAATTTTGCATATTTATAGATCTTGGGATGAAGACCGAAATTTGCTACGAAACAATATAACCGCAATTGCATGTGAAAACTTATAAAAAGCAACCTAATGAATGAAAACGAAAGAGACATATAAAACCTCAATAAACAACCCTTTGTCGCATGCCGTGGCAAATTTCAACAGATAGCCTCCAACAGATAGCGACGAAATCAGAATGGAAACAGCCGTCACGAATTTCATTTTATAATGGAAACAATGTAAATTTACTATCTCGTAAAGTACGCTATATTTCGATCTCATACAACCTGCTTTGACATTGTGTTAGTCTTCCTCGGTCGCGTCGTGCTTTTACGATTCCGCCGGGCCTACGCCGGTAAAACCCCAACGACGAAGGAAAGGTGAATAAGAGGACGCGCTGGAGAACGAAGGGGAAAAGAGATCTGTCTCCCTGAGGAGACTGGGATGAATTCGAATGAACGATAAAAGAGAAGCGAAATGTTACAAGATACATTTGACACATAATGACACCCACGAACATAGCCATGACGTTCGAATAGGAATGTAACGAGTGTGGAAACACCAATAAAGGAGTTGAGTAACTTGACGGTAAAACAATGACACACTAGAGGAGACGAGAACACGCATAGAGGAAATGCATGCGTGGAGAGAACCACGAAGAGCGACGGAGGACAAGTTGCAGGAGCAAGAAAGAAAGAGAAAGAGAAATCTAGATTGTTATCATATCGTAATAATTGTTTTTGTACAAACATTGCAGTGATTATAATCTTTATCGTATCTTATTACTCGATGGTTGAATTAAAAAATCTTGAACTTTCTCTTTAGTTTCTCTCGCGTCTTTAAATTATTTTTTCTACGCGCCAACGTAAAAGAGAGCTAAAAGAAATTTAAAAGCAATTTAAAATCTGGGAAGAAAAAGATAGTACTAAAAAAAAAAGATTCCAAAAGAAATAGAAAACCGGGAGAAAACGTTGTTAGGACGTCTCCTATTGAATGTTATTTCTAGTTTATGTTTAGAAAGATGATTAGATAATGAGATCTCTTTCGCGATTTGCTCCGGCTGTTATTCAACCAACTCGTTGACCAATTAAATACAATCATTTCTCTTTCTCCTTTTTTCCAGAACTAACTAACTCAATAGAAGAAGTGAAAACAAATGATGAATATACGAGAGAAAGAGAAACACACAGAGAGAGAGAGAGAGAGAGAGAGAGAGAGAGAGAGAGAGAAGAGACGGACAAAGGAGACAAGGGTAGATTCGGCTGTGCTGTGCTGAGCACAGGTGACGCCATCCGCGATGCAAGAATACCAAACTGCAACACTCCGCGCATGTAACGACGACATGATATTAAATTAGCCACCTGCTCCAAATTCAAATTTCAAGAAATCTTATGTTGCACTCGGGGAAAAACACAGTAGTAGCAATTGCATAAGATTGTCAAACCCAAAATTCGCTTCAGGGCGCTCACCAATACTCACAGATGACTATCTAAACGTAATCTACAATTGATATTTAAATTCTTGTATCTCAGAAATTATTGCTTAAAATAAAAGTTTACAAACAACTTTTTACTTAATTTTTTTCAAAAAAAGTTTTCCTATAGCATTTTTACGTTACGAATTCTGTATTAACTATACTAACAATTACAACTATACAAGTTTTATATGTAAAATTGATCTACGTGTTTGTGTATTTGAATATATTATTTTATAATTGCAATAATTATGAGATAATTTATTCAACTGTATATGTACATTGATTGTATATACAAAACTTGTGAAGTTGCTACTATTATAATTATTACAATTATAAAATAGTTTGTTCATCTATATATGTACATTAATTCTGTATATAAAACTCGTAAAGTCTATCTGTATAGTTGCTATTGATTTATTATGTTTTCCTCTTTCTTTAAATACGCACTCTATTCGTATACAAATTTATTTATTCTGCTTGATTTGTTTTATCTTAATAATTCGCATAATTATGTATTTATTTCACAATTATATTGTTTATCACGAAATGCTTGTTAAAGATATAATATATAGATACTTATCGCGTGGAACAAAATCCCTGTTTGGATTGTTATTAATTGAAATAATTAACTGATTTTCCTCTATTTTAAAACATTATAAATTTTATCGATTTCAACCTGGTACCTAGATGTTTATTGAAGATGTAACATAAATATATATTCTGTATGTTGATTAATACATAATTTAATGAATAATCAACTTTTAACCTAAATCTTTGCCCGAATTGATCTTTTCTTCTTAAAAAAATAATCAAAGATGCGGAATTAATTCTTTCTTCTTTAATTTCACAAAATTTATAAACTTGATGCGATAACCGACTTATTAAAAAAGATTTATTTCGTCGGAAAGTAGCTTCGAGAATGTAGAACTCTAATTCGCTTCTTCTCCTTTTGCTCATCAAGAAAAGGTAAATAAAAACGCGCCGCGCCTCTTCTCAGATCAAATTCTGATCTAGGCGTGTCGTCGTTGCGGTATTCTTGCACCATGAGCAGCTGGTTGTGTGCGTTTATATAGGCTCGCGAGAAACAGTGGAGGTCGCGGCTTACCTGCCGGAACTGTCGTATGCCGCCATTGATCCGCAGCGAGTCCGCGGCGATGCCGGCGATCCCATCGCCGGGCTCGCGGAGCTGCCGCAGCGAGGCGGCGCTCGGCGCCGCGCCGGTGTGCAGCGGGCAGCAACAGCCGGAGCAACAACACGCGGACGCTTCCGGCTGCGAGCTCTGCCGTATTATGCGGGCGTTGGGCGACGTAGTGACCAACACCGGCGGCGGCGGCGCCTGACACGGGCAGCAGTGGTGGCCACTCTTCACGCTCTCTCTTTGGAAAACAACAACAAAAAAACACACATTACACGTGGTTTTACATACACATACATGCGCGCGCGCGCGCATGATAGAGCTTGAGCGCCTAACAATAAGATTCGATTTTTCCTTTTTTTCCGAAATCCCAAGTGAGCGCTTTAAGTTAGTTGAAAATTTTACCTGACCCATTTACGTTTAACTCTTTGAGGATCAGCGATCGATAATCCGATTTAATCCCGTTTTCAGAAAAAATAACTTTGTTGGTAATCGATTAAATGCTACACTGAGAAAAAGATATTGAAAAATTTATTTGTGGGAGATAATGTTTATTTTATTTAAATAAATCCTTATTTAAAAGCGGCGAAATAAAATTTTATTTCTATCCCAAATAAATCATCTATTTTTTTTTACATTTAATTAATGAGGAAAATATGATATATTTCACAGCAATGTGTATTCCATTATTACAATCAAATGTTTTTATAAATATGAAGTAAGGAAATATCACAAATAACATTTGCTTTGAATATTTTTATTCTTTTTCTCAGTACAGTGTATTAATTGCATGTTAATACTTCTAAAGAAAAAAAAATGTTTTTTATAGAGAAAGATACTGAGAGAGAGAGAGAGAGAGAGAGAGAAAGAAACTTGTATCACGAATATTTTTATCCATCACTCAAAGAGTTAAAAGCTGACCGCTTAGTTTTTACTGTTGATAACTCCATTAATTTCCAGTTACTTGATTTTATCTTCGCCTGCCAGACAAAAAATGAAATTAACTTCCGTAATTAACTTTAATATCACACTTCTCTCATTTTCTGTAAACGTTTTCTCAATTTTTATTTTTGAATCATATATTAACCTTGAGTATAATATTCAACCACTTTAGCTTGACATAAAGTTATATAAAGTTGACATCGTGAAAAGATACTAAATAGGAAGAGAAAGGCAAGAGAGAAACTTGATTCTAAAATA
>Ga0157363_1007250_pt1 | contig 10492 bp, 4 predicted proteins | sample AttsexASBM1_FD_111477 | JGI IMG/M metagenome (GOLD analysis project Ga0157363, IMG submission 111477) | Fungus gardens microbial communities from leaf cutter ant in Ribeirão Preto, State of São Paulo, Brazil - Atta sexdens ASBM1 | ecosystem: Host-associated > Fungi > Mycelium > Unclassified ...
ATTAAATATAATTTTTAATAATAATATTATAACAAAAATTAATCTATAAATCGTTACTATTATTTGAAATACGTGAGATATTTATGTATTACAATAACAAAATATTATTGCAATACATGTATTTATAGTTGTTTTATTATCAATGATGCCGTCTATTGTTACTGCAACTGTACTCGGACGGTCCTTTGCGGTAACCTCTTGCCTTTACTCTGAGTCGAAAGTATAATGCGAATTGAGTCCTTAAAATTTTCTTCGCGAACGCACCCTTTCTTCGTTTCGGGCACGTAACAAAGTCCCCGAAAGCTCAGTCTCACGAATTGCATGAAATCGACACTCTAGCTACGTTTTGAGAGTATTAAACCCTCTAGTCCCCGTTTCTAGAGAAGTACGCTTTAGATCTGTTCATCAAAAGTGCAAAACTACACATACCGTTTCAACAGCACCATCATGTATTTTTATTGTCACACGTTTATATTTTATATCGTAATATTTTCATAAAAAATAAAAGTTGTAATTTATTAGCCATAAATACACACACACACACACACATATACTAATAAAGATTAAAATATAAAATTGACACAGTGCTGTAATACAAAAGCTCAAATCAAAGAATATTTTCTTAAACGTAATCAAAATATGAAATAATACAATAAAAATATTAAGTATACAATAAAAAAAAATAGTGTACAAAAAAATATATAATACAATAAAAATGATGTAAGTAATTATATCCATAAAAAGTATTAAAGGTAAAATAGTAATATTTCCTTGATTTCAACTTGATTTTGATCAAGATCACGAGAGATTACGTTTTTTTGTCACAGTCGTAGAGAAGATATTGCATAAAGCTAGCAAAGCCTTCGAACAAACAAGTTAGCCGATTCGACTACAGGACCACGGGAAACAAATAAGAAACAAACGAACGAGATTGTCGAGAGATATAGGAAAGGAGGACGTTTGCCCGCGCTTACCTCCTCTTTTAAGGTTCTTGCAACGTCTCGGAAGTACGAAATCTAATTTAACCTTCGGTCCGATAGCGTGACTCCCTGTTCGCTTGAAATTCCCTCCCATAGATCCTCCCGCGCAAATCGGACCGAAAGAACTTTGATAACTTGTATAACTCGAATTTTCAGTGTCATTTGGGACACAGGCTTGAATGTCCGAAATCGTTATCAGAAAAGTGCGAAGATTAATATTTCTAAATTAGAGCTACTTAAATAAAATAGTAATAAAATAAATAGTTAATGTGGAAAAATATTTATATAATTTAAAAGAAAATTCTTTGATAACATTCTTATAAGACATTTTTTATATTAAAATTAAGAGACATAAAAGTCAATTTAAAAAGCTCATACATACATAAAGAATGCAAATTAATTTTTAAATACCAGAGTTAAGTGTGTATATCATACCTTGCACTTTGCATAATAATTTTAATAATTTCATTTTAAAAGTTAATATCAATGGAACCTTATCGTATTCTACATATTTTCGCGTAAAAATGCCTCGTATCCTAACGATTGCAAAATCGAAGAAAAAAAGGAAAGACGCCAGGCGTATACCGACAAAAGTTTTCGCCACTCCGGATACGGGGAAGTTTCACCGTATTTGCGCATCCGGTATCATAAATCTTCGACTCTTCCTTCTGGTACCCGGTGGCCAAGTCACCAAACCCTTCGTCCGAGGAATAAATTTACAAGAAAACTGCTATATTTTTTTCAATTTCTTTCCCATTTCATTCATTTTCTATAAAAAAAAAAATTCTTTAAAAATGATTTTCAATTTAATATAAGTAAATTACAAGAAAAATACTCATTATTAATAAATCATAAGAAATGAAAATTAATCGTAATAGTTAAATAGATTAAATTTTTTATTGAAAAATTCTAAAATCCTAAAATGTTATTTATTCCTTTTAAGATCGTTTTTGCTAAAAATTTCTTCTCATTTATAAGTAGTCAGATTAGGTTAATGGTAAACTTTTACAAATAGTTTTATATCAAAAAAATATGAAAAATATAACTTATGCTATTCCATTCAACAACTCAATTATCCCTACCAAAAAACTCACTTCTATTCATTAATCTAAGCTATATCAGGAAATCATAATCCTCTCATAATCTCTCTCTCCGTGAATCCTCTCTCGCTCAACAATTCATCGCTATCAACGCCAAGTTTTTATAGATTATTGATGATCGAGGCGTTTCAGCGCACAAAAGAGTGGCATAATAACGCAATTAGCGGCGCGTTGACAAATTGAATCGATCCGAAATGTATTCTTTTCATCGTGCCCCGATATCTCGTTTCTCCCCTTTCTTCTTCCTATAAATATTTCATGCTGCGCGTTGTCCCCACATCCGTGGAAAATCGTCGAACGTTGGACGATCCTTCTTTATACGGCCTTTTCGACTGCCACCCTCGAAAATTCTTGTGGCGAAAACCATGGAAAACCGATAATCTTCCATCAATCAGTATCAGAATCGTACCGTCGTCGTTTTGAAGAAAAAAAGAATACACGACATTCTATAAGCCTTTGAATTTAAAAAAAGAAATCATATGATCGAGCCTGATACATTGGAATATTTCACGATAAACATTGATTTACTTAAAATCCGGCGTAACGTTTACTGTTCCTCATAAAAGGATATATTACAACGAATAGTGATTTTTTTATATCAAGGCAATCGATTTTGTATAATACTTCAAAAAATATACAAAAAAAATACGTTAAGATAATTATCAAAGAATTTAATATTTTAAATTATACAAAAAAGGCTTTCTACACAGGAAGAACAATTTTGTTAGACCAGATCAAAATATTCATTACAGGACGATTAAGCTAGAATCTCAAAACTTTTTGTAGCATTATACTTGAGCGTTCTATATAGTTTTTTGATAGTCCAACAAAATATTTTTAAATCTATATCTCTTTAAATTTTATTATTAAAGAATTTTTAGAATTATATATATATATATATATATATTCAGTAAAATCATTCTTTCCATATATAATTGCTTGATAATTTCAGAAGTTTTACACCAAATTGGTTGGAATAAAAATTCCTATGCTTAGTAGAGTTTCGTTTCTGTATCACATCTCGATGCGTTTTCACCATTCATTACAGCGACTACGCGCGACGCCGTGCGACGATAAAGCGCCGCACGAAGCTATTGGCTACCGTAATTTGTCCGGCGATGTCACAGAACTCTTAACTCCCCGTCCATATCGGAAACGGCGTGAAAACGGCGAACGCTATTAGAGAGGCGATCGTGTGTACACCAGTCCGCGGATTGGTTGCGATGCAATTATGTACGGCAGGGTGGGCGGTCGGTCGGTCGGGCGAAGGTGTTAAATTCACTGGATGTGTATCCTGGCGAGCGAGCCCCATTCTGGGCGGTAGCCGACACAAATCCGATCGTATTTTCATCGACGCCAAATTGGCAATATCCTCGCCAGTGACGATTCCTGAATTATGCATCAGCCTCGGGGACAGTCGCTCCGAAGTTTATCCATCCCGCTTGTTTCCACCGAGAAGCCCGACCCGCTCGGCTCTCTTCCACGCAGAGAGTTTTCTCCCCTTCCCGTCTCCTCGTCCTCCACTACCTCCTCCTCCTCCTCCTCCTCCTCCTCCTCCACCTCCTCTTCTATCGCTTCACTTCCTCCTCGTCTCCCTTCTTCGCAACCCCCTCGGAACATTGCACTTCCTCTCGTCTCTCTCGCCGAATTGCCACCCCCTTTCGAGTTTCCTACCCTCCGCGCACCCTTTCTCGGTTGGAAACGTCACTTATTGGTCGAGCGAGAGGGTGGAAAAAGAGACGATACCCTCGAATCCGACCAATCACGGTGAACGCCCGTGATAATGCTCGCGATATCTTGCACCGGTGAAACCTGGCGCGAGGAGAACGCCGTGGGAGAAGTTTTCGCGAGCGCGAGATAACTCTCATCGAAAGCGATTTCGGCCGAAACCGTTCTCTTGGATTTCCCGCCAATTGATATAATACTATACTGAAATATATATACCGAGTGCATTCTTATTGAAATCTGTATTATTTTTAATAAAAATTATATAGTTTTTTTTATCAAAACGATATATATATATATATATATATACTAAAATATTTTTTTCGATCTGAAGTTTGTGTTAATTCAACAAATCATACAAGGAGAATAGAAAATGCTACTTGCATAATTATATAAACGTATAATTATACATCAATTTTTTTTATATATATATTATATTTATTATATATTATTATATATTATATTTATATAATTACAATTATAATTTATATTTGTATTAGAGAGTTTTTTAAAATGATAACAAAATTAAACGTTACGTGGCTCTGTAATGATGTAAACGACTTAGTCGCTTCCATTTTAATAAACAGGAAGCGAAGTGGAAAGGATAGATTATTGGGCGCTTGGAAACAGCACTTAAGCCTTTAAGAGAGCGTCGAGGCCCAACTCAAGAGACAGACAATGGGAGGTAAAAGTAAAGCATCGTTCGGAGAAGGGCGAGGGTTGTCTACCCACTCCAATAATAAAATGATAAGGACTTTCGTCTTTCCGCTGCCCAAACTTCCTCCTGACTGAATCCCCATCGTATATAAATGTCGATATTATTGTAACGAGACGTTTTTGATGCCGATTTCATATCGTGCGCTTGCCTTGATACGCACACATTCGCATGATATACGTCGAAATCGGCAGAAATGGCGTCCACACGTACAGCTACGATTATTATCGCGTATACAAACGGGAATCAAACATTGGAACCGATCACCAACAGTAGAAATCGATTTTCTCTATTCACAGCAATTCGCTGTTCGTCCTCCCTTTCATCCCGCATATCGTTCCCGCATTTCGTCCTCGTTAAAACACATCGTAGCAATGGATATGACCTATCGTTGAGCAGAAATGGTTGTGAAACTCGCAAAATGTGAGGCTTTCATTGAAACCTATAACCATCTCTTCCATATCGAGTTGCCGGGAAAATACAAACAGTTATCACATTTTTGTATTCGAAAAAAGTCAATATTAAATAATATTAATAAACAAGACTTTATTTATAAAATGTATGATATATATAATCGATCGATAAACGTGCAGTAAAGTTTATATAGTCGATACATGATGTATAAACTAAAAGCCTTTCTTTATATCACAAAAATTTGTTTCAATAATTGACAAATATTTTGTTTAACTCTTCACAAGCATTTAGCATCTTATCTAGTTTATCTGTTTTGTATTACACAAAATAGAGAAAAATGAAAGATACAAATCTAATTCCCGAGCTTGCGTTCCAAATAAATTTAATATGAATCATTTATATCGATTATATTCATCGCTTTTCTGTGAAAGTATTAAGATATTAATTTATGACATACGCGCAAAAGGAAAATAATACATTTTGTATAATTAGCTGCGAGATCTATTCGAATTTAGACTTGAATTTTTTCTTTTAAAAAATTAGTAAGATGCACATCGAATGCCGTATGATCAACAAAATCTATTCAAAATAACGAAAATAATTTGTTTTTAAATTCTTTTAGCTAAATCAAATAAATTAATCATTTCTTGTGTTGATATAATCCAAAAAATATGATGCAAATTAAATTTTTATACATAATAATATCGGAAATCATTCGCAACAAATTTATTTTATAACGTATGATTTTGATATGCATGATGTGTTTATATTTTTAAGTTGATACATTTCGATAAACATTATACACATTTATCGAATTGTAGTTAATATTTATAGGAATCCTTCTATGTTAGGCTGAACACGCACACGCATTAGTATATATTATCAGCGTATAATTTTAGAATAGATAATCCGTTAGTCACGCGACGAGCAACATGCATCGGTAGCTGGTTTGTTCATCTTGCACTAAACTCTCGCGATCAATGATGCTTTCTTGAAAAAAAATTACAGATAGACAAAATGAAATCATTAGACGGAGAAATACATTATCAATCGCAAATCTGATAGAAGATGAACAAGTCGGCCTTAAATTGTTGACAATTATCGATCCAGGAGACCGAATTTCTAATTTCATAGATCTCGCAGAAATCACTGTTGTGCATATTTATTCTTGTTTTCTCATCTTTATCTTAAGATATTTTTCTGTAAAACTTATTCCTTACTATCATCCTGTATATATTTTTGAACAATAATCAGTCATTATTTTATCAAAATTTTTTGACAAAACAATTTGCGTATATAAGTCAATGTTTTGTATATAAAATAATTATTCTCAATGCAAATCAATGTTCAATTTTTTGAAAAAATTATTTGATATTTGAAACTTGTTTAATGTAAATCCTCTTTTTTGTTAAAATTTTTTTAATTTTCTGGTTATGTATTTAAAAAATAATGACCAATATATTATGCTTCGTTTCTCATACGATGCTTCAAGATGCCGACGTATTCTTTTTCTTCTTATTTTCTTCGCAACCTACAGTTTCTCGTTTTGCTTGTAAATTGCTTGGCTTCTTTGGAAGACAATAGTGTACGCCAGTGGGACAGGGGTAGGAATATTTCTTCTTCAACAGACACGGGTGTGTCGAGGGTCGCTTTTTTAAGACTTTCGTCTCATAGTACGGACACGGACCAGGATGTATTTTGGATGGTGGTGGACAAGGACAAAGTACGATAGGTGCGTTCGGTGGCTTCGGCAATGGAAGTGGAACACAAATTTGCTTCTTTTTGTTATTCAGTTTATTAATATTTATATCAAATTTATCATCTTTCTGGAAGACTTCCACACTTGGACACGCTTTAGGCTTCATAAACTTCGGCGGGGGGCACGTTACCTTTGCATACTCCATCTTCGGTGGTGGAAAAGTTTGAGGCAGTTCGCACTTACCTAGTGGCAGACAAGTCTTCCTACACTCGGAATCCATCTTTTCGGAATCGATCTTTTTCTCTATCTTTGGTATCGTCTTCTCGTTTTGCTTATCGCACTTGACTTGCTTATCGTTCTTTTCTTGGTGACAAACGTCGCTTTTTTCCTGGCAAGATTTGCCATGCTCATCAGCTTTCTCGGTAGATTTGTAGATTTTATCCATTTTCTTGCCAGCGGAAGGCTTACTAGAATCTGATTTAGCAAATGGAAACAAAGAACTGTGAAATCCTCGCCAGTGAAAGTCACGCCTATGCAAGAAAATCGGATAACAGAGATTACGATGAGAAGACATCTTATATGTTTTATTTCTTTGTAATTTTGGAAGCTTCTTGGATATTTTCTGAATGTTTTTGGAAACATTTCGTGAGCAGTGTGAAAGTGAATGTGAGCACGTTAAATGAGATCTAGAACATGATAAAAAATATTGTTTGCAAAGTTCTGGAGATAGGAGTTTCCATTTTAAGAGATATTCGAGGCACGTTAAATATTTAGAAGATGGTGCTAATGACTTCGAGTATTCTAGACATTCCAGAAATTGTGAATCTTTCTCTCGACAGATCTTTAAGAATGGCGACTTCTTTACGAATTTCGAATATAAAGCGGAAGAACGTAGCAAATTGACTGATTTATAATAACAAGATAGCGATGACAAAGTATTATGATAAAGCAGAAAATATTTCTCAATGAATTTTAAGAATGGTAGACAAGAAGGTGGAACTGTTGAATAGCAGACTGACATTGCCGATATTGGTCCATTCAAAGCCGGCAGTTTATCCATTCGTTTCGTCATGAATGAACGTTTCAAAAAATATTTTCTTGATTGTTCGTGAATCCGATCAAATGATTTATGCCTTAAAAGGATGCTTCTAGGCTTGAAGGAATTAAAGTCTCTTGTGTAAATCAATCCTGAATTGAACATATTCATCAAATAGATTTTATAGTTCCATCGATTAAATCCTAATTCTCCTATTCCAAAGATAGGTCTTGATAGACTTCTTAGGAAAGTTTCCGTTTGTAACTTTAGCTTCTGGATAGCCTGCGGGATTCAGAAAAAGAGATGAAGATAAAGAAATATATATTTATATTTTTAGAAATAACAACAGCTTTTCGTTTCCATCAATATTTATGATAGCCACTGATGCCTCCACGTACCTTCTGTCTCTTACTGACACGATTCAGCAAATCTCTTTCTTGCATGGTTTCTTGGGTGGGCAATGAACGCAGAATGGCTTTTTTTTGGGTTTTGGCTTGAAGGGATAACCCGGTGGTTCCATGGGCTGACAGGGGCCCTTGGGTGGATCGCATGGATTCTTTTTTGGTTCACCAGGCGAATCTTCGCCACAGTCTGGCTCATCTAGCCGCAGTACTCTGCCACTAACTGCCTGCTGGTTTTTACGTATTAATTCGTGAAGAATTTTGCTGCACTTTCTCAATAATCTCGCGGTAATCCCGACCAGCGCTCTTGGCCCACCTCCCTTCTTTAGAGAGTTTAATAAGACAAAAGCAAAGCGCTTGTATGAGTAAAGAATGAAAATAATGATTTAATGCGAATATAGTTCATAAATATAATAGAGAAGCTATAATCTAGCTTAATGCTTACATGTTTACACAAAGTGATCCTTTAATTTATACAAAAAATAGGATCAATTCATTGATTTGTTTTCTATTTTCATTAAATTATTGTCCTTGTTTTCATTAATGATTTTTTTTTCTTTTCTTCCGTCTGTCGTATCCTCGATTTTCGATGCTTCATGTTTGAATCGGAAAACTCGACGCTTGAATTCTGCTACTTTCTCGATCAAAGTTTGCAATTTTTCGACAGCGTCCTTGTTGGAAACTTTTTCTGACATCAGCATTATTCGATCAGGCTCTGTTAATTCTTCAATACTTGAAAAATATACACGTGTGATAAACCTCATTAATAGACCTCTATTGACATATTTGTTATTTTCAAACAATAGCATCATCGGGTCAAAATTGTATGTGTCATACTCCTCGTCGATAATTGGCGATTCTTCACTAGGTTTTTTTATTTTTTTACCTAGTTGATAGTCATCTATACCAATCTCGTCTTCGTATTCTTCACCTTGAGGAAAATAATCATCATATAATAATTTCGATTTCTCAAACTCATCACACTGATTGTTACAATAGCAAGGATGAGTGACAAAATAATTATGTAGGAAAGAAAAATCGGAACAATCCTTGTGATTGACTGTCGAATTGAAATCTTGCTGAAAATCTTTAACAAAATTGATTTCCGTAAACTGTTGACATGAATTGATGATCGATAGAAAATCTCTGTTGGTTTGGATCCGATTGGACTCGATCGGTTTTCCACTTCCCGTTATTTTTACCGCAGATGTCATCAATGAACTTGAACTCTCTCTTCTCTGCAGAGAGATGACGACCAAAGCAATCAGAAATAGAATTTATAATAGTTCATTATGTGAATAAGATATCCTTTTTCACGTATACGTATTGTACGATTTTGAATAGTTTAAAATAGACAATTCAATGAGAAAAGAGGCAGAAGGGAGGTGGAGCCACAGCGATCACAAAACATTCTTGCGAGTTTTTATATTTAGATAATTTTTTTAATTTAATCGCGTATAATTTTATTTAAAAAATGTGCAAATAAAATATGCTCAAATACGAAAGATATCGTTATAATTTCATAATTTATTTATCAAATAAAAAAATTATTAAATTCCCCTTTATAATAATAAAATATAATAATAAATATTCCAAAAACTTACTTCTGCTATTATTTCGGATTTTGAAATCTTCACAGTCAAATTTTCTGGTTGTGGCTGAAATAAAAAAATTATGTTATCATATAGTTGTTTAGTTAGAGTGTTTTTGTGACCTCTATACTTAAAAGAATATAACTAAAAAAATTTACAATACTGTATAAAAAAATAATATTTATTATTACTCATAGATTTATAACAGATTTGTAACAGAACATATCATATACTTATATAAGTACTTCACTAAAAACAATAGTTTTTTTCTTTAAAGTAATTTACATTAATATAAATTAAATTTTGTTCCGAAAGAATTCATTTTAAAGTTAACATAGATTTTGTAATTGATACTTGTATGGGGGGAGGGAGGAGGCGAAAATATTTTTAACTCTATTATGATTTCTATATATAAAAAGAGACATTAAAAGTTTTTTTTTTTCAGGAAACATTTTATACGTAAATAATGCATAAGTGAGATAATTTCAAGAGTCTTTTTCTTTTGTGTTATCAGAACATTCTAACTTTTTAACAGGTCGACAGTCTGGTTTTTTTATTTCTTCTTTCTTCTTGATATCATTCTTCTTCCTACATGGACTTATGTCATGCAATTCATAATAAGTTTGTTCTTGCTTGAAAATATTGGAAATTCTGCAAGGATCTTCTTTTGTTTTATAAGGATCTTTTTTTGTTTTACAAGGATCTTCTTTTGTTTTATAAGGATCTTCTTTTGTTTTACAAGGATCTTCTTTTGTTTTATAAGGATCTTCTTTTGTTTTACAAGAATCTTCTTTTGCTTTATAAGGATCTTCTTTTGTTTTACAAGAATC
>Ga0157363_1007252_pt1 | contig 10491 bp, 4 predicted proteins | sample AttsexASBM1_FD_111477 | JGI IMG/M metagenome (GOLD analysis project Ga0157363, IMG submission 111477) | Fungus gardens microbial communities from leaf cutter ant in Ribeirão Preto, State of São Paulo, Brazil - Atta sexdens ASBM1 | ecosystem: Host-associated > Fungi > Mycelium > Unclassified ...
AACTGAAAAGGAGCTTGCAGAACAGCTTGGCGTTACGCAGCAAGCCATATTTTTTCGTTTGTTTTTGAATAAAGATTGAATTTTACAAAAAAAGCTCAGAACTTTTTTGTACACCTAATAAAAATAAAACATAAAATTAATATCATTGTTGTATATTGCTTTATTAACATTTAAACAAAAAATATTGCAAAAGTACGTTTTTTCAACTAGTTTTTTAAACTAGTTTTAATTAGCATTATTTTAAATTGATTTCAAAGAAAATAATGAAAAAGTGACAAATAATTACTTTTTAAGTAACAAGATAACAATAACGAGTTGCTTTTAAAAATCAATAACTTGTTACTTTTTAACTCGGTAACAAATAAATGTAATTTATTACTTTAAAAAAATAACTTCCCATTCCCTGCTTACTCGTTAGATAAAGTTTCATTTACGTGTTATCGTAGTTACGCGTACAAGTCAATACATTTCCGATGGAAATTTGTGTAATTTGATTTAGCACCCAATCAGTTATTATCTGGTACTACTAATTTCTCTTTATAATACAAAAATAGTGCAACTGGGTAAAATCAGTTAAAGCAGTTTTACTAGGCATTATATGAGTCATTTCTTTACAAGAGATTTTATCAATACTAATAGAGTAATTCCATCCATTTTTCGATCAGGTAACCGTTATGCAGTGCTTATGTCCATGTGTAATATATATATATTGCGATACATACATTTCGTACGGAAAATACTTATTTTTATATGTAAAATTAAATTATTTTTATATGTAAAATTAAATATGTATGAAAGTCGTGAACGCATACAAAAATATAAAGCGAAGAAAAAAACTTGAAGAAATTAGACATTAATTGCATATACTCACAAATATTTCAAATGAGGTTAGAAGCAGTAAATATCAAAGATTAAAAGTAATAACGAATAAACAATAGTTACATAGAAATAAAGTATATATGAGTAGTAAAGAATTTCATAGTTACTTTATTCATTTTACTTATGTTAATATAATATTAATTTTATTGCGTAGAATAATTTAGATTATGACAATGGATGACATAAAGTTACCTTTAATTCAGCTTCATAAAGACGATTATACTGAAATAGAGGAGGCTATGGAAATAGTTAGTATCATCTAGAATATTCATCTGCATAGTAATAAATTATTACAAATATTAAGGCATATATTACTGCCAACACTTCCAAAATCTACAAAAACATTTTTGCATACCACATCTACAATACATGAAGTAGAAAATATGGAAGACTCAGATAATTCTGATGAATTTACATATATAGGCATTAAATAAGGATTACAATATTAAATGTGATGTTACATCAAAATCATGAATTAAAGCTGTTATTCAACATAGATGGTATGAAACTATATAAGAACAGTAATAGAACTCTGTGACCAATTTTATGTAAAGTTTATTTTAAATTTAATATCTACAAGTTTTTTACATTGCCTTATATAAGTTGCCTTATATTTAGGCACAAATAAATCAAAAAAGCTTGAAGAATATTTATATAAATTTATGTGTGAAATTAATGAACTACTTCGCAATGGATTAACTATTGAAGAAACACATTTATCAGTGAAATTAAAAGCCTTTATTTGTAATATCCCAGCACGTTCATATTTAAAATGTGTGAAAGGACACATGTCATTTGATGATTGCAAAAGATGCCAAGGTGAAAAACACGATAATATGACTGTGTTTTTAGATAATAATTGTACTAAATGCACCGATATAAAATTTTGTAATTTTATTGACATAAATCATCACACTAGGGTATCTGCACTTATTTATGTAGAACTACATATAAACATGATTAGTCATTTCGTGATAGATCCGATGCATTTATTTGACAAAGGAGTCATGAAAAGATTATTAAGGAAAAGATTATTAAGTTTTTGGATATATTGGATATATTGAATATATTGGACAAAAACCTTTTGCAATTGGGAAGTAATTTCAGTTTGCTAGCTCATATCAACAAAAAATTTGCACATATGAATTCATAAAAGATTTTGAACACTACAATAGATATTTAAATGAAAAAATGAAGTCAAATTTCAGAAACGCAGCAATCTCCAAGTTGTTTGACTTTCTACATAAAAAAGTGGAAAGAAAAAATTTCGAGATGGAATTGTTCCATATGCACAGAATTACTTGCCAATCTTGCCAGGAACATTCAGAAATAATATTCACTAACGTAGATAAAGGCAATGTCACGGTGGCTTTAAACAGGGATAGTTACGTTGAAAAAATAGAAGAGATGTTACAAGATCATAATACATACATTTTATCAGAACACAATCCTATTAATAAAATAGAAAAAATGGATTTATAAAAAGGTGGCTTGACAGAGACCTCATATCAAAAACAGTACCTATCCTTGTTCTCTAGCGACTCAACATTGCTTTGAGTCTGATGTCTCCAAAATATATAAAGAGAGAAGTTCCTTTTAGAATCATAGTGTCGACGGATTAATGGCTTTGCATCCTATTGCTTCATTTTTCTATCACATCATAGAATCACGTATTGAAGTGAATCCTAGACAAGCAAACAGTTTCGAGATATAATTTAGTAGAAGAAAAATTGATCGAAAACTCCATTTTGATCTCACTCGGTGTCGCATCCATGTATCCATGTTCACCAATATATCAATAGATTTCGCAATCGACAGCATAAATCGTAGATGGCATTTAATTTCGACAAAAATTAAAATTCCGAAAGATGAATTTATGAATGCCTTGCAAGTTATTCTTTCATTGACTTTTTTCACATTTAACAACAAAGTATACCAACAAACCTTTGTACTCCAATGGGATTTCCAATGTCTCCCATAATAGCCGATTTAGTCTTGAGAGATTTTGAAGATAAGGCATTGAGTTCAATCAAGATGGATCAATAAGGATCTTTTTTTTACAGATATGTGGATGACATCTGATTGACCGATTGATCGTCCGATTGACAGAGTAGATGACATTCTCATCACATTTAATAGTTTCCATGACCGACTTCAATTCACAATTGAGATCGAAAAAGAAAGATATTTAAGTTTTCTAGATATTTTAATAAAAATAGATAACAACAAAATCATCATAAACTGGTTCCATAAAAAGATATTTTCAGGACGTTATCTCTCTTTTTACTCCAACCATTCCTCATGTCATAAAATCGGTGTCGTTTACAGTCTAGTGGACAGAAGCATTCTTCTCTCACATCCTACCTTTCACATCCTACCTAAAAGAATTTAGAATTAATTATTAACATCCTCAACGACAATGGCTATCCTCTAAATTTCATTTTTAACAACATGAAAAAAAGAATCAAATTCTTACTTGATAATAAAGTAAATATAAAAAAAGAGTCCCAATGTTTCCAATACCATCACATCTTTTATCAATAATCTCACATACATAATAGAATAGATGTATCAATAAACTTAACTCTTTCATTAGAGTACATAAAGATAGAATTAACAAAACTCACACTCAGAATGTGATATGTAAAATAAGTTGCAACGACTGTGATGCGTATGTAGGACTCGTATGTAGGATAAAGAGACAATTGAAAACGCGACTAAAAGAACACAAAAGCAATATTAGATATGATCCGTCTAAACACAGTCATCATATAACATATATTAAAGAATAATCATAATTTTGATTGGGAAGGAATAGAAATACTAGACAGAAAATAACTATAATAAACAAAGAATATCTGAAACATATCAAAGAACAAATTCAGGGAATTAATTCGTAGAAGGACACCGAGAATCTAGACAAATCATATTTCACGTTACTAAAGTCTTTTCATAGAAACAAAAATAAATAGAAACGAATCTCTTTGTCGGTCCTACATAAGCTTCGCATTGAAAACTATACAAGCATGAAGACATGGATGTGGTGTTCCTGTTCACTCGTAAGTTTTTTAAAAGTGGAATCTATATATATATATATATATATATATATATATACATGCGTTATATTTCGACACATTATGCCAAATCTGAAGCGGTATAACAATTGATGAGTGGTAATGTGTGTCCTTGAGGTCTTTAATTAAATGATTAATCCATCTATTTAATTCTCATTCCATCCGGCTATTTAATTCGCATCGAGCTACAGGCATGAAGACGTGGTGTTCCTGTTCACTCATTTTTTAAAATCGGAATCTATATATATATATATATATATATATATATATATATATATATATATATACTCTTACATATATGTATCGATGTTATACAAAAATTTTGTAACTGAATTTTTAAAAAATATTAGATCTCATAAATGTTATCATTAAATTGAATCTCGCATAACCACGGTTCAATGTTATAAAAAAGCAACAGTGACTCAGAGAAATCATGGATTTACATAAGTTCCATTAACTGCATTATATGTCTTTAATCACGTTTTGAAATGACTTTTGAGATACTCAACAGTAAAATCTAAACTAAGTATCGCGAACGTCAAAATCACACCGCCAATCACTCGTGGATATCATATCAAATATTATAATCTTATTTTTTTAACTGAAGAGGGACCTGTGGTTCCAAAACGTATAAAGCTATATGCCATATTTTTAACATATTTTAACATCGACATCAATTCAAGTCTTGTATTATATCAGGGTGTATTATATCATATACAGGGTGTTCCCAAAAGGTAAAAAAAAAATTTAGGGATATGTAATACTCGTTAAAACAAACCAAAAAAATCTTAATGAACAATACTCCGAAAACCTTTTATTTTTGAGTTATAAAGCATTTTCTTCTGTGAAAAATAGAAAATAACTTAAATTTACAATAAATGTTCAATGTGCCTTCCGTCCATTTCAACACACAATTCGGTACGTCTCCTCATTGAAGATCACATTCAAAGATTCCAAGTTTATTTCGTATTTGTTGACAAAAGTTTTCAATTCTCTTATAGTCAATTCATCTATTATATCAATTGATGTGCCATATATCATGCTCTTTCTTCCCCATAGATAATAATTCAACGAATTTAAATCCGGTGAGCGAGGTAGTCATACACAACTAGACCGCCACGTCCTATCCATCTTTTTTTGAAAACGATTGATTAAATGGCGTCTGACATTAACGAGGAAATAGGCAGAGGCACCATCGTGCATGAACATTGTCTATGTTATAAAGGAATTCTAAAAGTTCGAATAAATTATTTTCGAGAAAATTAAGATTGTCCTAGTTAGTCTACTAGGCAAAATGTAAAATCTGATTAAATGGTCTTCAAAAATGGTCTCCAAACGTTCAAAAATACGATGCTGATATCGTGATGCTATGATAGCATTGAGGAGATGAGAATTTTCATCTCCTCAAACATGCATGTTATGAACATTATTGATCCCATCCCTGATGAAAGATGCCTCATCACTAAATAAAATATTGCATAAAAATTGTGGATCTTGATTGCATTGATGAAGAAGCCATTGATAAAAAGTGATCTATTGTTGCAAATCAACTGGTAGAAGTGCCTGAACGTGCTGGACATGATAGGGATGCAAAAGTTAATCATACAAAGTGTTTCACACAGTGTGGTGACTTGATCTTTCTTGGGCGATTCTTCGACAAGATGTTCCAGGATTTTCTTCAATTGTGTGTAAAATATTTTCTTCGAATGCAGGAATTCTAACAAGTTGCGGTCAACTATCGTCAACTAAATTTGATTTAAATTGTCCGGTCTCACGTAAGCGTTAATGAATTTTTTGCTAAATATTCTTCTACTGTCGGCGATTCGAATAAGCTGCACGATATATAAGCGTACTGCTTTTGAAGCATTGCCCATTATTCTGCCATACATAAAATGATCCGTCATTTCAGAATTTGTGTAAAAATTAGTCATTTTTCAGATAACACAAAACTAGATACGGTCCACAATCCAAAGTTGAATACAACAATCCCTGCGTAATTAAGTGGTCACATACGGGCGTCCGTGAATGAACTGACTAAGAGACTTGGAAACTGTTGTCAACAAATACGAAATAAACCTGGAATTTTTGACTTTCAATTGACGAAACATGCCGAATTGTATATTGACATGAACCGAAGACACATTGAACATTTATTATAGATTAAATTTATTTTCTATTTTTCATAGAAGAAAATGCTTCATAACTTAGAAACAAAAGATTTTCGGAGTACTGTTCATTTTAAGACTTTTTTGGTTTGTTTTAACAAATACTATATACCCCTAAAATTTGGTATCACCTTTTTTGGGAATACCCTGTATATTTCATTTGTTAAAGACTTGATTATTAATCTTAGTCTATCATTGTTTAAAGAATTAAAACTCCCAAATAGTCGCTGTTACTATACTGAAGCATGACGTCAAAAAGGAAAAATGACATGCTAATTTTTGTTTGAAAGAAAGTTTGAGCAATTAAAATATTTAACTTTTGCATGTTAATTTCAGTCTTCCAATATTATATTCATTGAATTTATGCACTAGAAACAGGGTTAATTAGATTACATAATAAAAGTTAGCTAGGTTAGGAATCTCACATTTCATTCACTGATTACCAGTGGTATACTAGGTACTTATATCAATGATTATCCATTGATTTAAATGTAAAGAGTAATTTTTTTATTTTACTTTTCATTGCTGAAATTCTACAGAACACAATACAAAATTTTCTTTAACAGTATTTGATGTTTATATATAATATTGAGTTGGGGAAAAAATTTATTTGCATTTGTTAATTCATAATTGTATATACAATATTTTCGTCAAAAATGAAATTTAAATTTTAAAAAATTTTAAAGCTTGAAATCTCTATTTTCGAAAATTTACTATATTTTTTGAGTGTCTGTGAGTTTGATAATTTTTACATTTAAAAACTACGAGTTGAAAATGATGAAAAGTTTTCTTTTCATTTTGAGAGTCTCTCACGTGTTCAAAACAAATTTATAAAAATTTTCGACTATCTATTGTGAAAGCTGAAAGTTTTCCTTACAAAATCATTTTTTTTAAATGTTCCTATAATTTTTTGTTATTCGCGAATTAAGTAAAGGAGCATTCTAACTTTGATTGCTTATAATTCCGATAAAAATCATTTAAAAAACGCAATTTAAAAAACAGATTCTTAAAGCTAAAATTTTGCTCTAACGAATGATATAATTGTAACGAAAATTTTGCAACAAATAAAAAAATTTGCAAAAAAATTTTTTTAAATACGAAGAAACTTTTTTCCGACCTAATATACAGTTGTGTCTCACAACTACCGAATTATATTTTAAGGGCGTATTTGAGATAATTTTATGATGAAAATCTTAATGTAAAAATGTCGAGGTTATAATAGTTTTTAAATTAATCGCAATTAAATTTCACTCACAGCTGACATTTCGCGCGCTCAGGTAATATAACAAGTGGTGAATGTTATATTACCCGAAGGCATGCAATATTTTTCAGAAAGTTGTTTGAAATCTATTTGTACATTTTTAATTTTTAATTATACACACGTGTATAATTAATATGCATAATTAATATTGGAATAGTATATCGTAAAATATCAATTCAATAGCAAGATATTATGATATATATCAGCTATCAAAATAAATTCATAATTATATTCATTCGTTTTTCGTATGGTAAATATTTTTGTGATATCGATAAACTATTTTGATGTGACATAAAATTATAACAGACACAAAATTATTTTGACGTGAAATTTATTAAATGTATTATTAAATTGTTTATTAATTTAATTTGTGACATTCCAGTTTAGTTTAAGATTGTGTCTCGCGTTTCAAGTCCAACAGTAATTATCGACGCGTAATTTGTAGAACTTAAAATTGTATTTTTTAAATTCACACAAAAATATTATTATAAGCAAGATCCATGTATTTTGATGTAATCTATATCAATTTCAAATTTTATTAAAAGTTCTTACTACAATAATTATTATGAAATATGTATATCGTAATTTGATATAAGTTTATTATAGTTAAATAGTTAATAATATTTAATTATTTTAATTAAAAAAAAATTATTTATACAGAGGGAAAAGATTAATTATAATTATATATATAATTATATATATAATTATATATATATTAATTATATATATATAATAACTATAATTTAAAAAGTAACTATAACAAGTTAAGTTCAAATTGCGCACCATCCGCAATATATAATCTTGCTCGCCAAAGCAAATTTTGTTCAATATTGTGTATCATTTCTGATGTTATAGTCGCCAAAGCTTCTATAATTTTATCATTCAATTACCTAAGATTTTATATATGCTGGCGATAAATATAATTTTTAATATGTCCCCAAAGAAAGAAATCTAATGGGGTTAAGTCGGGCGATCTCGCTGGCCAATTTTGTAGTCTATCTCGATCAATCCATTTATTCGGAAAAGTTATATCTAAATATCGTCTTATATTTCTTGATGTGGGCGCATCATGTTGGAAATATGTTTCTTCTTATTTCCAACGGAACATTTTCTAATAATATCGATAAATCATTACGTAAAAAATTTTCGTAAATTTCGCTGTTTATCTAGCGATACGTAAAAAATTTTCGTAAATTTCGCTGTTTATCTAGCGATAATATAACTCGAATGATTCGATTTAAAAGAAAAAGATACAATTATTTATAATTATTTCTTTCATTTAATATAAAAGAATATGATGAAAAATAGTGAATAATATGATATTGTTTACAAATAATGAAGAATAATGACAAAAAGTACAACACCAAATTGTGATAAATAAACAATACGAAAACATTGAGAGAGAGATATCTTACTAAAACATTATCCACTATACCAGCTCATAGATTAATATTAAATCTATGCTGAAAATGTATTGGTATGTAATTGTGCGGATTTTTATTGGCTCAAGTATGATAATTATGTCTATTAAAAATACCTTCGCATGTAAAATGACACTCATCGCTAAATATTATTTGATGCACAAATTCAAGTTGTCATTCTTGTGTAGTTAACAGCAACATACAAAAATCTATGCGACGTGTATAATCTTGTGGCAGTAAGTGTTGTACTCTAGTATAATAAAAGGCATGTACAATATATTATTGGCTTTTAAAATTCTATAAATAGAATCTTTGAATATTCCAATTGTGCGATGTATCGAGTATTTGTTGTAGGATTTTTTTTTAAATTTGCAGTTCTTCTTCTTCACTTTCTATTGTACGAGTATTATTATAATGAAATCTCCGGCAATATTTCTTCTTATTGATTTAAATAAACCATTTGCTCTCACTCGATTTATTAAATGTAGAAATACGTTGGCTTCTGGATGTCTACGATTAGAATAATGTTCCACCATGTGAACTTCTGTCACATTTATCATAAATGTGTTACATGGCACAATATCATTTATTAGTATACTTCATTTGTATACTTCATATTGTAAAATTATAATAATTTTATGTCTATTATAATTTATGTCACGTCAAAAATAATTTACCGATATTACCACAAAAATGTTTACCATACGAGACGAATAAACGTAGTTACGATTTATTTTAATAAATGATACACATCGTAATATCTTAGCATTGAATTAGATATATATATTTTATACTATTTTACGATATACTGTTTCAATATTAATTACGCATATTAATTATGCACGTGTGTGTATAATTAAAAATTAAAAATGTACGAATAGGTTTCAAACAACTTTCTGAAAAATATTGCGTAAAGGGGCCCTTATGATACATTCACCACTTGTCATATACCTGAGCGCGCGAAATGTCAGTGATTAGCGAAATTTAATTGCGATTAATTTAGAAACTATTATAGCCTCGACATTTTTATATTAAGATTTCCATCATAAAATTATCTTGAAAATCGTTCTGAAAATATAATTCGGTAGTTGTGAGACACCCTGTATATTATCTTGAAATTTCGAAAGACTCATATTATGGTTATCCATTTTATAACTGCCACCTTTTTCTTAAATCGTCAGCTAGTTTTTAAAATTTATTTTGTTTAACAATAGTCTCTGCTTCTCTTTCAGCTAAAGTGATATCGTTATCAAAATTAAATACATGTTCTTCTTTTTCTAACCGCGCAAGTTTAATACTTCTTCATATGATCTTGTGAAAGGGAAAATGTATTTATTTTGTAAACAGATAAGTTATAATATAAATTATAATATAAATGAATATATTTACTTATGTCGGTTTAAAACATTTCTTCATTTGAAGATTATAATTCATTCAAAAAATAGGAACAATATCAATTTTTTAAATTAAAGATCTTTTTATATATATATATATATATATATATATATATATATATTAGGTGTACAAAAAAGTTCTGAGCTTTTTTTTGTAAAATTTTTTTGTAAAAATCAATCTTTATTCGTATGTAATCGTACGGAAATGGCTTACTGCGTAACGCCAAGCTGTTCTGCAAGCTCCTTTTCAGTTTGCGTAGAGTTTATATCCAGCAGTGCTTGCAATTCGTCCGTTTC
>Ga0157363_1007253_pt1 | contig 10490 bp, 6 predicted proteins | sample AttsexASBM1_FD_111477 | JGI IMG/M metagenome (GOLD analysis project Ga0157363, IMG submission 111477) | Fungus gardens microbial communities from leaf cutter ant in Ribeirão Preto, State of São Paulo, Brazil - Atta sexdens ASBM1 | ecosystem: Host-associated > Fungi > Mycelium > Unclassified ...
CAGAAAATCAATGCTGTCCGCAAATCGTAGTTTCCAGGCACAAAATTCGACATGTTCAACGCTATTACAAACTATACTGTTGTATGAAACTTGTATTGTTGTGAGTTGAAAATCTTTGTCAGAACAAGGAAATGGCATCAATAGCGCCGTCTGACGGTAACTACGGTTGACAGCTATGGCCATCTATTGGTAAATTTCCGGTTTCATATTTACATACCTGGTATTTAATATAATGAAATCTTAAAAATAATGTCGTTTTGGATAAACAAATGTATGTTTCAAAAGTGAGATGCTCCAAGATGACATATGAAATCATTAAAAAAGATCCCACAAAAGGAATTTTGACAAAGATTGCAGAGTTTACTTATGAGCTGGAAAGACGCGAATTATATATCCAATTCTAAATATCGAATGTTACTTTGATAGGACACTTTCAAGAACTTATGCTCTTCTAAAAATACTTAATCAAATGTCCTTTTCGTATAATAGTCTCTTTATTGAATAGAATCCTCTGTATCAATTGGCAATTTTTCTACATAGTATAATTATTAAAACAATCCCTAAGGCAGATAGCCATATTGAGAATAGTTTTCAACTTGTCGAGAAACTTAATACTTATTTGAATAATGAATTTTCTTTAATTTTATTGGATGTAATTAGTCTTTTTAGTAACGTGCCGATAAATTATGCAATTAATTGTATTAATATTGGTGATTATTAGCAATATATTTCTAGGGATTGTTGTTTACCAAAGGATGAATTCATTGTAGTAGTCGATTTTGTTTTAAATTCTTTTTTTTTTAATTTTAATAATATTATATATAAACAGAGTATTATGGCACTCCCATGGGTGATTCTCCGTTGTCTCCTGTGGATTTAATCATGCGTTGGAAAGTAAAGTCTTGTCATTAATTCAATCGCCGTTATCTTTTTATTATAGATTTGTAGATGATGTAATTATGGCGACACCTGCTAATTTGATCAATTATGTTCTTGACATTTTTATCTCTCAACATCCAAGGATCCAGTTTGCCATGGAGATTAGTGACGACAGATTGAATGTTTGGATGTTAATTGTCATTTTAATTGTTAATAATAATATAATTGAATTTATTTATTTGATACCCTAAACCAACGTTTTCGGATTTTAGATAATTGAATTTTTTATCTCATCACCCGATCTCTCAAAAGACAGGTACGATTACTGATTTGGTAGATAGAATAATTTTGCTTTCGAATCCGAAATTTCATTTAGATAATTTTTGTTTTGTAATTAAAATTTTGTTAGAGAAATGATTATCTGTTGGAATTTATTTTTGATAATATCAACAATCAATTGAAAAACATTATTAAATTTAAAAATAAGAAACCTAATAATGTGAACGCCGAAATCGTGAGATCTTCCTGCTTTACTGTTTCTTACGTCACTACTGTTTCCGAAAAATTTAATAGATTAAATAGCGATAATATTAGGATACCGTTTTATAGTGTTAACAAATTACGGGAATTCATTAAGCACAAAAATCTGCTTTCGCATAATACGAAATTGATTGTTATGTATAAGATTTGTTGTAAAGACTGCGATGCGAGTTACATGGGACAAACGGGAAGACAACTGAAAACGAGAATCGCTGAGCACATAAATCATATTCGATGGAATACAAACACATAACTGATTATCGATTGCAGGAGGGTCACAAGTTCGATTGGAAAAACATTGTAATTTCGAAGAACCTCAGTACAGAAAGAGATTGGTTTCGGAAAAGCTGTACATCAGGAAGCAGACGCGTGACTCAATCTGCAGACGGATAGGAGAGACTTCTCAAGGCTTATTTTCCGATTGTTGATGAGCTATAAATGTCGAAGTTGTTGAATTGCCAGTTAATGTTGTTCTTTCATTGTATAAGATCATTTTATTTGAAACTTTTGACTTAGTATTTGATTTTCTTTCAGATTACAATGATATTAAATTTTTCCACACAAGAAACGCTCCTTTTAATTACAACTAAATTTAAAATTATTTCACTGATTTAAACAATTTTGATACTGATTCGCTGACGGGTCAAATTAATTAATTAATTTTTGACTAAATTAATAAAACATAATTGCGACGACATGGTGAATCTTCGTTGCTGTGAGCTTCCTTTTTATTGTGATATAAAAATTTATTCGGTTTTTTAAAAAATTTTGTCCTATAAAATTTGAACACAATTAGATTGTCATTAGAGTTATTTTTCAATATTAAAGTTTCCATAAGTATGTGGAGGTGGATCACTGGAATTAGTTTGTAGGTATTGTAATTAATTTGTCTCTGAAAACGGTTCAAAAATGAATCGAAACATATAAGCGGGTTATTTAATAAAGACTTTTGTGTTGTATCCACATTGTTTGTTTTGCGCAACAATTACCATGCTTGATTTCTATTGCCCTATTTTATCTATTTTCTTTGATTAGTAAGAAATTTTTACGAATTAATTTATATTCAAAAAATATTCAATTAAAGCAGACCACTGATTAAAAATTTTTTGGGCTACATGAGACAAAGAGAGCCAGCTTAATGGGATGTGCTTACGTCTTCCAACCTACTTGGTCAATCATGCATAAATATTCATAACAAAATTAGACACATTAATTTCAAATTTGTCTAAACCCTTCTTGAATGCATTATGTATAATATAAAGATTGCAAGTGCCAATTACTTAGAAGACCTGGATATTTAGGACGTTCTGTTTTATAACTTCTCCAAACATTTGCAGGGCAACTTTATTAATATTGCCCATGATATGCTAACATCAATCTTCAATGGAAGTTCAGCGTTGCTCAAAGTCATCAAAATATTATCCTTTATAATAACTTTTTAATTTATAATAACTTTATAATAACTGCTTCTGCACTGCCAATGAAAAATGTCTCCAGGTGACTGAATATGACTTTTTTTAAATGATGCAATCAGTATCGAAGTGAAATTTGCTATTCTTTTACATCTTCAGAATTTGTGATCTCATTTAAACATATCACATAGAAAACTTTTCTTGCATCTTCTTTGTTGATATTGTACAAATGAAGATCCAAACAGTCAATTTGCAAATATTGAACCTTAGTTCTATTTAGTGAGAAATTTTCGATAACAGCGGAGTCAAATATTGCTTTGAAAAAATTGTTAATATCAATACATGAAACTGTTGAAAAGTTAGATGCAATGCACTTAAGTGTCCATAATAACTCTGCTTTGATAGTAATTTCTTGAAGAGAACATAGTTTTAATTCAGATGAAGTTAATGGATTGCTAACTGTACCAGATGTGTATGGGATTATATTCTGCTCCTGGTTTGTCATTGTAAGGCGCAACTACAACTTGCTTAATTTAACATTAGCCTCTTTCTTATGTTTTTGTGTTCCTACATGTCGCTTGATAGCTTGAAATCCTTTTTTTTCACAATCAATCGAATACAAACAAATATTATTATGAACAGATGTGCCAGTCTTTCTTCCCCATGAAGATATCTTACATCCTAAATCTTTTAATTCAAGTCAATCTTATCGGAAGATGCATTTCGGCTTTCTTGTACTCATTGTGTATTGCTATTGCAACTACCTTGCAAAACACTTGTGAGAAAAAAAGGTGGAACTCGTATAAATATTAATACTACAGTATTACGTTAAAACCAATATCACAAAAATGTTGGAATATTACTTGTACAATTGGACCTCTGGAAATAAGGACAAGATATAATGAACGCCAAACGTTCAATAATAGAAAAGCATTAACTAATTTCATAATGATTAAATTTAACGGATTTTCTACACAAATTTTAAGTTCACCATTAGTATAGGAAGCGGACATTTGTATTCCTTTAAAAAAAAATCGATAAATTATTTATCAAAAAATAACTGAAAAATAGTTTTATTGAATTTTAAAATAGGAAAATCAAACAAATATGTGCCGTCAAATATTCTAGGAAACGAGAAGATACATTTTTTTACCATATGTTAAAATTTAATCGTGATGGTCTAATGAATTTTTGTTATCGAAGCGTTTAGTGATACGCATACTTTATTTTTGTTACCGAAATTTTAATTAATATGACAAACTTAATTATAACCTCATTTATCATATTACATTTGTATTCTCTAAATGAATAGAGCTTGTATATACATGCACCATATATTTGTTTATAATTAACGAAGAAAAGCATACTTCAAGAACTCATTTAAATCAACAACAAATACACGTAAGCGCAGTACATTTAAAATCTATAATGCCACAGACAAACATGCAGAAATGAAAGACGAATCGCATGGAACATTTTCATATTCTAGGGATTTAAGCGTTTCATAATATGATAGCGTCATTTTTTTCTAATCATATGTGATGGGAGATTCAAATTATTCAAATTTACTTTAGAAAAGGGATGAAGAAAAAATATATATAATTTATTATATAGAAATTATAATAAACACTGAAATAATACAATTTTAGTGGAAAAAAAGTGAGAATAGTGAATTTTTGCCTTAAAGTGAACTTTCTTCAAGATAATAAGTGAGAATAAAGTGAAAATAATAAATTAGCGACAAGCAAATAGTAAAGACTCTTCATATTCCAATCCAATGATTTTGATTCTTCTCAAATGAAATTATTATACCACAATTCATTCAAAAACTTTCTCTTCCAATCAAAGTAGTAGTTATTTAATTCTCCTTCAAAACATTGTTATATTACAAAATTGTGCTACCTTATTCAATTAAAGTTTTATCGCAAAGAATTAAAAAAAGTAACAATGTTATTAAAAATAAAAAATTTAATTTTAATAACAAAATTTATATAGAAACACTTAAAGACTGCTAGATTGAATAAAAAAACTATGAAAACAATTTAAAAATTATAATAGTTGATAAAAATAAATAATAAAAAATAATTATAATCTAAAAGTAATAATGAATTTAATCTGAATGTTTTTTACACTGAACAAAACTAAAGTTTATTTCACTTTTATAATGCATGTCTTACAAATTCGAACTTATTTATTTTATTTAAACCTAATAGCTTTCACAACTATCATAACTTACACGATTATATAACTCAATAACATACATAAGCTGAACACTTTTACTCTCGAGAATGTTTTTTATTTTTCTTATTCTATCTTTTTCTTATTTTATTCTTCTTAAAAACAAGGTCCATATGCGACTTTAGGAGGAATGGATCTCTCTTCACATTATAAAAGGTATGTGTGGAGGCATATGAATACCTCATACCAGCATACGAATCGTCCCCCTACAAGGGCTCAATATATAGCAGAAATAGTTCTCAATATTGTATATAGCAAAAAAAGTTTAAGAAATAAGATGTTATTTCTTAACTATTTCTAAACTTTTTTTATTAATAACTTTTTAATAAATAACGAGCAATGGCTAAAACCTCTTGGAAATCACTCAGTCATGACTTTGAGAACATATGTCAAAGTCAAAATCATCAGAGCAATCTCTTCCGATCGGCATATTAGCAATTTCTTTTAAGGGGGTCTTTCAGTTTTTGGGATAAAAAAAAAAGATTTTTTTTTTGCTTTTTTGAAAGTTTATAATCTTAAGAATATCTCACTAAAATGTTTTTTGGGAGAAACGAAAATTGTCCAAGATAGAGATAAAATAATGTGGTATTTGGTTGATTCAAATAGCGCGCACTAATCACCAATTGCTATAATCAGCGCTTACTATTATATTCAACCTTTTGAAACTATTCTACAATGTTTCTATTAATGTTTCTAATAATGAATCATTAAATTCATTGATCGTTAAATTCATTGATAGGACATTTGCTCTTAAACACTTTTACTTCGGCAAAGCAGTAATTTTTTGGCAGTTTGTATCTTTAATGAGAGTTATACGAATATTATTAAAATTATGGAGGTAATAATTATCAGCAATTCATCTTATAATTTAGCTCTTTCGTGAGACAAAGTCTCAAGCGCCCGGAGCACACTCAAAGGATACAAGGATTGCTATTCGAGAAGAGAAAGCAACACAAAATGATTTTTATGAAGTAGAAGGTGTCTTGTAATTCCTAGAATAGATCACTAATGGTTAAAAAATTTTGACATATATCAAAAAATGTTTTATAAAATTTTAAATGTTTTTCTCGAAACCGTGTTTTCGAACATGGTGATCACAATTTCAAACAAACTATTAGTCCGACCGACTTCTACTTCAAGAGTTGTACTCAGAGAACATATCATTATCACCCGAACCAGAATTAATAGCCTACGTTAATTTTTCTATTTTTTTTTTGGAAGCATAAATAAGAGGAAAAAATGAGCAAAATTCGAAAAATTTCTTGAAACTGTCGCCATTTTGAAAATATGTATACGTTAATTATCCTGATTCGAACGAGAATTACAATTCCACTCATTAAAAAATCGCTTCATTTTTTGCTCTCAGATCAACAATATGATCTGTACCTTGAACTTCGTGTTCGCGATGCAGACCTAATTTCAACGCTATCTTATTACTATTTTGTAAATAATAAACATTACAAAAAAATATTTTTTTACATGTCATTATGTGCACTTTTTAGACCTGTATTGCTTTTTAAGTACATCTACATCTTTATTAAAATCTTCATTAAAAAATTTACAAAGAATATGTTTAAAATCGGTTTTCAAACCAAAAGACCCCTTTAAGAAGACTTAAAGCCATCTGAATTGGAACAGAAAAATCTTTCAATAAGAATACAAAGATATATACTTATTTCATTGTATAAAAATTAAAGATAGTATCACTTGAATTACATTTTTTATTTAATTTGGTATGGGATTTAATTTGGCACCAATTCTTGATACCAAATTTTTTATACAAATAATATATATCATTAAAATTAATATTTCATTAATTGGGATTTAATTTATTATGTACCAATTATTGACATCTTTTAAACGAATAATACATAAAATTTTGAAATAGAATTTAGCGCCAATTGTTGATATCAAATCTTTTCTATAAATGATTATTATTGGAGTGATGTATTATTAGAATTAAGTAAAGAATATAGTATCACTTGGATTCTACTTTTTAATGTGGTACAAAAAGATAGTATAATATCACACACTTGGATTTTACAATTTAGTAATTATAGTTTTTACGAGCATATACATACGTTTTAGCGCCTTTTTTATTAGGTGCAAAAGTGCCAATTTTTTGCAGCAATATTTTTTTATTACAACAAAAAATAGACAAATACATTATATATTAATCGAAGTATTCGCCATCATTTTCTATGACTTTTTCCCATCTTTCTAGCAATATGCGAATACCACATTGAAAAAAAGAATCATCTTTTGAAGCGATCCATTGAATGACCCAATTTCGTACATCCTCGGCATTTGAGAAACGCCATAAGCCTTGCCGCATTAATCTGAATAGATGATAATCTGAAGGAGCAATGTCTAGTGAGTAAGCTGAATGCGAGAGAACTTCCCATTCCAATTCTAACAATGCTTCCATGCTCCTTCCATGTCTCCTTAGCAACATGTGGCCTGGCATTGTCATGCAGGATGACCTTGTTAACTATTTGCGGACATTTTTGAATTACTTCTTTATGCAGTTGCCTTAATTGCTTTCTGTAAAGGTTTGCTTCGATAGCAACAATTCATAGAAGAGTACACCTTCTTGGTCCTATCAGATACAGAATCTTATGGATATCTTATTGCTGTGTGGCGTTGATGATATTGATTGACTGGATTCCACTCAATGTTCTTATTTTTTATAGTTATCCAAAAATATCCATTTTTCATCTCCAGTTATAATACATTACAAAAAATTTATTTTTTTGCTTAGCAATGAAAGCTCTATTGTCAATTGCGCGTTCAGATAATTTATGTGTAACTTTTCAGATTTCTAGACATTTCTCATTGCATTTAAATGGCAAACAATTGTTGACTGATCAACTTCCAGTTGTAATGCAAGCCCATGAGTCAATTGGGAATATTCATTAAACAATGTTGACAATTCATCCTCTTCCACAATTGCAGGACGGAGCAATCTTTTTGGGTCCTCTCTCACTAATATTAAAATTACCGTTTTTAAAACATTTGAATCAATTCGTGCACATTCTAATGGCCATAACATTTTCATCGTGTTTCACAAATTTTGTATGCATCAGCAGTAGTTTTCTTTTGGTGAGAATAAAACAAAAGGCAATGGCAAAAATGCTATTTATCTGATACTATTTTTAATAAAATGTAATGTTATGATACAATCTATGGTTTATCACGCATAAATGTTAAGAGATGCCAACTTACAAAAATCGTAAACGTTTCTACTTATAAAATCATACTAAGCATATGTATTTTTATCCGCATCGGTAAAAACTTTTGCACCGATCTAATACTTTTTTGAAAAAGTTAAGTTTTTTCTTTACATCAATTGATTTATTTCATTCTGTACATAAAGGCATTAAAATATAATTATTGTTGAACGAGTAAACTAAAAATTAAATAAATGCATTATATATACATAAATGTATATTTTTTAATTGTATTATAATAATAACGTAATTTTTAATGTAATTGTTCTAATTATTCTGCATAGAAAAGAATTAAGATAAATTAAGCTATAGAAGAATCAATAAAAATAGTACCATTTGGATTTTATTAAAGTTAAGTAATTAAAATTAAGTAAATTAAGTAAACAATAGCACTTTAAATTTTAATTTTTAATTTGATACAATAAGGATTATGCTTAACAATAGAAATATATTGCTAATTTATTGTTGTTAAAATATCCACATTTCGAATCCGTTATTTATGAAATAAGTGTAAATAACAATGAAAAATCTCTCAGCATTCAGGTAATTGCAAGAATAAAATATTAGAAAAAGATTTGCTATTCGTTTGAATAATTTGGTATTAAGTATTGTCTAAATTTGTTGCTCTCAAAATACCCACAGGCAACAATATCAAATTTAAGTAACAAAATTTTTTCTAGTAACTTACTCTTGCAACCGTCTACACACTAAGATATTTTTTGTTGGTCTTTGCACTCATTTCACAACAAATTCAAAAGTTACATATTTTGAGAACACAAATTCAGTATCAATACTTCAATATCAATTTTAACCGAGCAATAAATTTTTTCTTGGTATTTTACTCTTGTATTTGCACACTGAGACGTTTTCGTTTTTACACTTATTTTGCAAGTAATGAATTCGTACATATTTTGATATTAATAAATTAGTAATAAATTATTATGTTATTGTTAAGTACAATTTCTTTGTTTTATATACATATATTGTTCCGTTAACTTTATTCTTCCTTTATCGGGAGCATTATTTTTTAAGAGAACTTACAACAATTTTTTTCCTTTGACAAGTTTTTAGCAATAAATAAACAGCAAAAATATTAGTTAAAATTGATTTTAATTACTTCGTTAAGAGGATCTCTTACTTTATAGGACCAAATATATGTACATATACATAGTGAGAGCAAAAAGTATTCGTACACAAAGAAATTTGTTATGAAAAAAGTTTTATTTGTAGAAAATAAGCATTAATTAACAATTTTATACAATGAATACATTCTGTTCTAATATAAACAACTTTGTATGTATTTCTGATTTTAAAAGCTAAATCTCTCGACTGTACGAATACTTTTTGATTATCCGAACAATATAATTTTTAATTTTTTTCGCTTATTTTTCAAATGATATATTTTCTATAATTAATATCTTTTTGATATATATATATATATATATATACATATATATATACAATATATAATTTTAAGAAACATACAGTCTATTTTATTCTTTATAAATAAATTGTTAATTATCTAGCAAGAAATGATAGTCAATTAAACGTCGAATTAACATCAAATTGATGCTAAAATCATCGATATTCATCATTGATATTCATTCGATATCAATTCGATTCATTTCTTGGATTCGTTCGTGGATTTCTGAATAATGTTTATGTTTTAAAAATAAAGTTTTTTAAAAAATATTTTCTCTGTCTGAATATTTTTTGCTCACTGTGTGTGTGTGTGTGTGTGTGTGTGTGTGTGTGTGTGTGTGTGTGTGTGTGTGTGTGTGTGTTTGCGTGCGCGCGCGCGCGTGCATATATATATATATATACATACCATATATACCAGGATTGGGAAATAATGCGTTACTTGTAACACCATTATCGTTTTCGTTCCTTTTTTTAGTAATGATTGTTACTTTTTTGTCTGTAACGATAATGTCATTACATTTTTATAGTAACGGTTTTAGCCGTTATTTTTACTCCGTTACTTCAGTTCCCTATTATTTTTTTATTTTATAATTTATTCTTAATTTCTTAAAAAATATTTTGTATTTAATATCTTATACTGTGTTTTAATAAGCACTGCCAATGTTGAAGATACATAATTCACATCACAATATATATATATATATATATATATATATATATATATATATATATATATATATATATTTTATATATATATATATATATTTAA
>Ga0157363_1007254_pt1 | contig 10488 bp, 8 predicted proteins | sample AttsexASBM1_FD_111477 | JGI IMG/M metagenome (GOLD analysis project Ga0157363, IMG submission 111477) | Fungus gardens microbial communities from leaf cutter ant in Ribeirão Preto, State of São Paulo, Brazil - Atta sexdens ASBM1 | ecosystem: Host-associated > Fungi > Mycelium > Unclassified ...
ACTTGCCAGATTTGGCTCTCTTCCTGGAGGAGAACAGGAAAGACTCGCTATTCTAAACTCTTTCGCTGCCGGTGCTATGAAGCGGTGAATTACGAAAATTGCTCGATTATTGGCCACATTGGGGGCACACGGGGTGCGGCGCGGAGGGATGATTTTCAATAACAAAAAGCTTGCGATTATGCACGCAATAATGAGAGCCGGCAGGTGTCTGCGGGGCATCGGGCGTCGCGCATTGTTGGCAGCACAATGAAAGCGCTGCCGGTTGTTTTGCTCGACGGCGTTCGTACGCCGGTTGCTGCTGCATAGATTGTCTCCCTGATGCGTGCCAGTCGATGAAACACGCCATCGGCGATGCCAAACCCGTGTATGCAATATGTCGTCATGCGTGTTCTATTCCGCGACGGTCCGTGCCACGCGACACGCGTTCATTCGCGTCTCTTTCGAGTTTGGAAAGGGCCAGTAGGTCGGCGACGCGACGTCCGGTTTGCCTGAGTCTGGCTCAAACCGACAGCTTAAACGATGTAAACAAGCCTCTCGTTTAAATCGTTCCACCTACCACCTTTGTGGATTATTGGAAAAGACAATAATCGTAAAGACGTAAAATGCGATACTCAATATTTGTCGGATATAACATAAAGTTACTGGAATTATATATATATATATTTACAAATTGTTTCTGATATTTTAAATATTTTAAAATTACTAATTCATTTATTATCAGATTGATTATTTTGATTTACAAGGTTTCTATTTCTCAACATCTGATTCTTAACATTTTCATGTATCTTTAGCTGCTGGAAAAGAATATAATTTTTGAAAAATATATTCTTAAAAATATATTTTTCAATATTCTTGTTAAGAAACAAAATGTTGATTAAAATTTGTTTCTCCCAGTAAACATCAATTAACAGTAAATAACACCAATGTTATAATTTCACACTCAATAATAGAACTGTTACGTATAACATGTGTTATAGTATGTATTAGATTTACATATATTATTGAGTGTGAAGTTATAATATTAATCTTATATATACTGTTAGTTGATGTTTACTGGAATGATACTGAATCAAAATTCTTTTAGTGTTTCAGTTTCAAGTGAAAGAATGGATCTTGAAAAATTTCGATTGTCTTAATAAAAGCTTTCTGAAATTTTTTTCTTTGAACGGAATTGTATGGGCTCATCTGAGAATTGGTTATTTGTTGATGATGAATCGAATGACGAATTGTTGCTCGAATCGGAATCAAATCATCTTTGTTAGGGACGTTGAAGCGTAGGAAGGTATGGAAGTCAATGGATGCGACTTGAAACTTTAACTCCGCCGTTAAGTGCACTTTATGCCGGCTGGAAAATTGACGAGATTCACGCGTTTTTGCACCTGGTCCCGCCCGACACGCGGCCTGAGTCAAGCAGTAAAAACAACAGTAAAATCAATCACGCTCGACCATTTTGAAAAAAATAGTAGAGCCGGCGGGTGTACGCGGCGCCCTGCTTCCATCAATACTTTATACAACAAATGCGAAACGCCCGCAAAAAACTGCCGTTTTCGCGGTTAACTCCACAACGGCTATTAATCTGATATCGAAATAACCATTTTTTTTTACTCGCCGCGGATGCATCCGAAAATAGGTGTCGGCTGAATCGTCGGGCGCACGAGTGCGCGATGTCTCCTTTTGATCCAACGCGGCGGATCCGGCAGTTATAAAACCGGAGGCACACAGAGCCACCCCCGATCAATTGACTTTTACTGCATTTCGCGTGATTCTATCAATTTCGTCCGACCAGTAATGAGCCCGCCAACAGAATGTTTTAGCAATTTTTTGAGTGTTTCCGCGGCAAATTAACGTAAGCGTATCCGGCATGCACAAGCGCGCTTGTAAAAGCATTGTCTCTTGTATGTATGTATGTATACGCACGCATGTGTATTGGTATGCGAATAGTTCGACCCGAAACACGCACCAAACGCGATACGCACGTCGACCACTGCATCATCGCGCACCATCTGCTCGGTAATGACTCCCCATTACCGCGTACAGGGACTTTCGTTGAATTATCGGTACATTTTCAGAGAATCCCCGGGGCGATGCGGCAGCGTCGCGTCGGATAGATCTCGCGATCGAAGCGTTGCATAAAGTGTCGCATGTTCCACTTACTCGTTTTCGATCGTGGCTCTCGTGGTCCATCAACGGTCACCTTAATCGCCCTCGTGTAGGTCGCCACTTGGGGTGGTGTCGTCGACACGGTAATGGTGATGCTGAAGCTTTTTCCTATCGCAGAGAACAATATATGAATTGTCTATATATACCAAAGTGTTTGTGCTTTCACTAATTTACTCTTTTATATGTATCACTAATTTATCTGTCTGTTTGTTTGATTGATTGTTTCAATCAATTTACGAATGTATATTTATTTTTTACAGTGTAAAATACACAGCTCTACAGCACAGATCATTTCTTATTCCCTGTTGCAGCAATGTTACTGTAAGCTTCTATGCTATATAGAATTGATCCGCAATCTTTTCGTCTAATAAAACGTAAGTTATTTTTATATAAAATTATTTTTCTCAAGAAGTAACTAATTTATGTAACTAATTTTTTTGTTAAAATATCCGATTTTCTAGATATTCTGCAAATTTATATATAAGGATGCATTTTGTCCAAAATTTCATTTTTTTAGTTAGAGATGACAGAGTATCGAAAAATTCATATTATAAGCTACTTTGAAATGTTTAGAAAGCATTTTTTCATCGTTAATTTAAATATTGAAAAAACGTAGACATTTTGAAGTGCATTATATTTTTTAAAGACAAAATGCATTTGCTTAATATTTTTAGCAATTTTGTTTAATATTTAATACCCCACTGGTTGATATATTGTTATTTCCTATAAAGTGCATAATTTTCTTGTGTGCATAGTTTCTTTTTTTCTCGTTTTCTGAAAATTACAAATTTTTTGAAAGTCTGCTCCTTATATATAAATAATTTCATGTTTATTTTATCAATTAAACGCTAATTAACATTTTTTATGTTTTTATCTTTTGATTAAATACGAGCAAGATGACATCCAATTTATAATTCGCGAATTTGCAATTACATCCGTGTCTATTATTAGATCTTAAGCTCGGTATTCTTAAGCATTATATATATTCTTAAGCGTTAAAAGATAATAGAGAAGGAGTGGATGCTGGGGGTGGAGCGGTCGTGTACATATATCATCGGTGAAGGTCTGGAAGTTGAAGGCTCGGTATATTAATTCCTTCTCCATAAACGTCCGTCGGAGAGATTGACTACGCGCTCTTAAACGGCCCATCGCGCGCTAATATGCATTCGGTAATTCGCCGCTCTTTCGCAACTCTTCCGTAGGAGAAGCAGCCAGTTGTCCCTTTCGACCAATTGTCCCTCTCGAACAGAGGGTTCGTTCTCGCGGTGAAAAATTTATACCTAGATTTAGTCTCTCGTTATTTACGTTCTCTTCGGAATTAGAAACCCGGAGGAGTGGTATGCTTTAACCGAACTAATTGTAAGTCGTCTCTGGTAGCCGATACAGCAGGCGATAACTTGACGAAAACAATTCATACGGATGCCATCTATTTCGCGGGCCATCCGTTCGCCAAAACACTCGGTGTCAACTTGTCCAATATGACGAAACGAAACACGACCAAGACTGCTGTTTACGCCCAAAAGAGATGATACCTAACGCGCCGCGGACATGCAATCGTTTGTGTTGGCGTAAATGTCAACGATTTGTAATTGTCTCCAGTTCCACCTCGCTGTGTCTGTCAACATGATAACCGGCATCAAACACCGCCAGCCCCCGCGCTACCCCCGGGAACTGCAACTGACTGCAGAGCTACATGGCGTTATATCCCAGTTATATCGCAGCCCTCTCCGCTCTTCCGCGATAGAACCACCCCCATTGCACCCGCCACCCAGTCCCAGGATACTTCCCGCGGCCGTCATTGCCATCGTCATCGTTCATCTGTCGCGTGCAAAGAGCATCGTTTCGGGATGTCGATTCAAATTTTTGCGTCAAAAGGCGATTTCTCTAACGTGATTTTTTTTTGTAAAAATAGGCAACTGTTGGACAATGGAGGTAGAATCATTTTTTTAAGTTTTCATGGGAAAGCCTAATTCTTTCAGGACCGAGGAAGTACTAAAAGAAAGTCAATAAAATTAGAATCAACTTTATAGGTACATAAAAAAAATGTTTTCAAAGATCAAGATGCCTAATTGGAAAATCTGGGAAAAACCGAAGATCAGCAAAGTCGGAAGAGTGGAATGGGGGAAGGTGGCGAATAGTTGGAGGAAGGGTCGCACGTTGAGCTAGACTCCCTCTCCCCCGGCCGAGTCCATCGCATTTGGGGCTAATAATGCCGCACAGCCGATTCCCCTCTCCGGCGCCCGAACCTGCGGTTAATACTCGATGATGGGAACGGTCATCTGCAGAGACAGGACCCGGTCTGTGCATTCGCGAACGACGGACGGACGGTCGGTTGGACGGGCGGACGGACGGGCGAACGGACGGACGGACGGACGGACAGACAAAACCGGGCCACGCGTATGTGGCACCTATATAACATGCAGCATCACAGCTTGACTACTCACGATCTCCCGTGTGTCTCTCTCTCCCAGGGCGCGCATATGTGTACGTATATGTGTCGGTGCGTTGGCAATACACTGACGACGAGATGAGCGCGCCAACCCAAACCGCCCACACACAACCACCCGAAACCACTCGAAACCGTCCGTTAATACTCGTGGCGATGAGGAGGAGGGGACGAGGATCGCGTAGGGCTAAGCGAGCAGCAGCAGCAGCAGCAGCAGCAGCAGCAACAGCAGCAGCAGCAGCAGTAGCAACAGCAGCGTACAGGGTAGAAAGGCTAAGGGGGTGCGGGTGAGTGAAGGGGAACGAGAGCGGACGCACGTTGGTGGTAGGGACGGAGCGGAGGTCCCAGAGTCTCCCAACAGGATGTCTCTGCAATTGTCAAATAATTACTATCGGTGGTAATTTCAGCCGTGTCGATATAGACTGCGGTATATTACTAATTATAGGCACGGGCCGCTTTCGACCCCGGCGATGATGATGGAACGGCCGTCGTCGTTTTCAGCCTCCGGTCCTCTTTGATTCGGCGCTACCATTTTCGTTTCTTTCCGACGGTGCGTTTTCGGAATTATCTACTCTCACTAGTATTCACTAGTAAGAGTAGATAATTCCGAATATACGAGAGAAGCGACCATTATCGAAATCAGAAAATCTTCTATCTCGTATCTCCATTTGTCAAAGATCTCACAGCGGCCGTTTTGAAACAGCGGCCAATGTTTTATAAGTTTATGATAGTTTTAATGAAAAGAAAAATGATCGTCGACCGGCTTGCGGTTGTTTCGCATTATTTCCTTTTTAACGTAGACTGACTTTAATAGTCGGCTGATTAGAGGTAATAAACTGTGAGGTGTGTGATCGGCGAGTTGTAATCTCTTACGTGACAACAGAAGACACGTGTAAAAGCAATTTCAATCGAATATATACTGACAGAGAAAATTGTGCGGTGAGAAAAATCGTGAGAGGGATATCAGCCCTCAACTCGCCAAGTCGCCGAAAAATAATCTCGTCGCGCTGGTATACATGACGCGATCGCTCTTTTTAATCGAGGAGGCAACGGCCGATTTTTCGTGGCCTCGCCGTTTTAAAATCCTCGCTGCAATTTCTTGAATCAGTTTGCCGGCCGATGCGATGCAATTCAATCAAATTAATAAGTCGCGGAAACAAAACCTCGATGATATAGGAGGGCCGGTACGCCCGATGGTGGTGGCCAGTATCAACACACCGAGAGCGGTTTGGTCAATCGCCGAAATTGAGTATTATGGATTATCGGGGAGAGATTGAAACGGTAAAAAAAAAATATATATAACAACGAGCCGAAAAATGGACAAAGGGATCGAAGGATTTCGAGCGAGGGAAGTGTCTCTTTCGCTAATTGACTCCGGGGACTGATGCACCTGTGCGTCAGGAGGAGGAAAATCGCTGACCCTGCACTTCATGATCAAATCAAATGAAACATAGATGACGCGCTACAGGATGAATATCCCGTGTACGAGCAGTCTGACCCGTTAATTCATAAACGCGCCCTCCGGATCGTGGGGTGCAAAATGCATTTGTAGGCTTTGACAAAGCCGCCTACTGATCCGTGAATAATTATTATAGGCTAGGAAATCGATATTTTGATAACGCAAATGAGGTCGAATACAACCATAAAGTTTTCGTAAAAAAAAAACAGCAACTTAAGATCTTTACTTCGTATATACTTCGTATATTTTATATTATACAAAATATTAACAAAATATATATTAATATATTATTAAGTATATATTATTTTTTACAGATTTTTTTGTTATATTATTATATTATATTAGAGAAAAATAGTTGCGTTAATTGTTTTTCATCACGATTTAGTCAATATTGCTTTGACATTTTTATCAATTAATATTGGCGCGAAAGAGCTGTGGTGATAAAAAATTAAGGATAGAAAATTAAGCAAAATATGAACAAGTCAAGAGTTTCGATCATTGGTTGATTTTGGCAAGTCATCTTCTCCGTCTATATCCGTCTATATCCGTTGGATGATTTCTGATTAACGGCCAGTTGTTTCGAATGCTCGGTTGGGGCTTGCGGCAGACATCGAGTAATGACTCTGGGGGAGGCAGGAGAGCGGGAACTCGCGAATGGGGACACATGGGGATGGACGAGGGTGGCACGATGATGATGATTACAATAACCGTGATTTTAGAGGGCTGGAAATCGCGGCACGCGCTTTCGCCTGTCCTAGTATACAGAGCTGCAGATTTCTCTCTTACTTCATGATCAAAGGTACGGTTGTAAATTGTTTCCGTATTGGAAGGATAATTGGAATGCCGATACACTTCTTTTACAAACATGCGACATCTTTTATTAAATGCGACACGCCACTGAACTAAAGGAAATACTTTTTGTTGCACAATTCTTTTAAGAATTTAAAGAGAGAAATAAAAAAATGTATGTAATAATAATCAAAAAGACTCACCTCTGCCACTTCTGCCGACGAATCTAAGATCATTAAATTTGGCGACTTGATTCTTCATTAACGCGGTAGAATTTCGTAATTCGGCGCAACAGTTCTCGTCATTACCAGCTCGAACTGTCACGAGAGTCCCATCGCCAACCTCGCCGAGGGCAACCACTTTAAATGCCACTGGAAGCGTTTTGTTGGATCGCCAATGCGTCGGTAATTGACTGCACAGAAAGTACGGCGATCCTGAAACAAAGATTTTTATTATATACAGAATCCTTCAATTTAATTTAATATCTAATTTTACTGTAATTTTAATAAAAGCGTATAATGCGTAGATAAAAATATGTGCTTGATCGAATTAAACAGACATGTTCTATTTTTAAAAATGATTATTAATATTATTATTAAATTGACGATTAATTTAGTTCGTGATATCATTATTTCAGCTTCAGTTTATGATTGCATTTCCAACAAGCAATATGTATATTGAAAGATGTATTTAAAACTTATGTCATATAAATATTATTGTAGGCATCAAGATTTAACTTCGACTGGATTGATCCTTTCCTTACTTATTTAATTTATTCATATAGCGCTTTAAATTGACTTATAACTGTTGATGTTCATATATTTAAAGAAAAGATTAGTTGAATATAGCATAACATTTTTAATTGGTCGCAGCAACCAATTAAAAATGCTATGCCATATTTTACCATCTAATTTGCAACAGTAGTTAATTTTTTTATTGTGCAACACGAATTATTCCAACAATATTGTAACAATATTTCAGCAATATTACGGTAACATTGCAAATGTTGCAGTAAGTTTCTATGCTGTAGGATCTAATTAACACTTTGAAGCATAGTGCAACTACAAAAAATGTCCCACTTTTTTAGTGCTTGAACATAAATGGTGAGACGTTATTTATACTAGCTTTAAGTCGTGAAATTATTAAAGCATAGTTTACATTCTGTTCTACCTATTTAATATAGCTAGAGATTAAGAAAAAGAAGAATATGCATTACGATTCTACACGATGTGTAAGTACCTCTTTGCACGGAAAAAAAATTGTGTTTTAGAAAATATCACCAATCAACTTAAATTACTGATAAACAATACTTGAACTTGAAGTTGCATGATTATAATTAAGTACAAATAAAATTTATTTTTGTTTTTTATTACTTTGTTGTGTAATTTTGTATTCCAAATAATTAAAATGAAACTATTTTGTCACATTTTATAAAAATATAATTTCTGTGCAACAACGCAACATTTTTTGTTATAAAATTGTATTTCAAAGAAAGAGAAAGTTAAATTGAAAAGCACCTGAGAAAAGTGAATTTTGTACGGTTCTCTATCACTTTTAGAATTCTTTTTTTAAATAGACACTGTTAGCAACAATTGGAACCAACCTGTCCTGACCAGTTCTCCAGGATGCTCGGCCTGCGCCTCACCGACAAGCCTTTCGGTCCACCATAGTTCGCCGACGGCGGCACTCTCGCTCATTTCGCCGCCTCCACCTCCGGCGTCGGCGTCGTCTACTTGGTGGTACCTGCTGTTTACACCTTGCAGCGGCGCCAGGGAGGGACCACACGGGCCGGCGCCTTCGTGAGATCCAACGGTGCCGTAATTCTCCCCGCAGCCCACGGAACCCACCGGTAGATGCATCCCATCGGCCAGTAGCCGCCCTTCGTCGCCCAAGCACGCACCCCTCAGCTGGGACGTCGTGATTTCACTTACTTCACAGACGGAGGCGACTTCGTCGTGCCTCGCTACCAGCTACCGCGGTAGATCTTTCGCCGTTCGTAATCGATCGTCAGTCGTTCCTTCTTCACGATTGCGTCGATTTTCATGATCGGTCGCGAGATCATCACTGCGAACTTAACACGGCGGAATTGCGTTCCGGTCTTGATCCTTGATCGATGCGGCAGCTGTTTTCAACTCAGTCTTGTAATGTACCGTTGCACTTTTTGCACGACGTGCGATCAGATAGATCGGCAATTCGAAATACATTGTCACTGTCTAGCGTCAATTTATTAACATTTAATATCTTAAGTCATCACCAATATTCATTACCACATTTAAATTTCTCTCTCTCTCTCTCTATCTATCTATTTTTCTATGTCTTTTTAAGAACACTGTCGTCAGCGATACTAGCTAAATCATCAGTCGCAAATTTCTATTCCTACAGGTTGCCGCTGCCGGGATGACGTAGGCGATGATTTCTCGAAATCGATATAACGTCACGGCGTTACACTTGGATGAACGATGCACTTTTCCTACATAATCGCCTCCTGATGTTTCCTTTTGACGACAGACCGAGTCATGATCGCGATTGTCGACGGTAGCGATCCAGTCGACGATCCTCTCGCGTGAACGTCAGTCGCGGTCGACGGTACGCGACGTAATGCCGCGCGGAGCGACTCGGTGGACCGCGTGTTCCACGCGTAAGCGGCCCGGGACGGCCTAAGCCCCGCGACTCTGGACCCCCGCCTCCACTTCTGCCCCCGGACTGACGCCCCTCGGTGGCAGGAACAAGCTACGCTCCAGCGCTCCCACCACGCATACCGCCCGCCCCACGTCGCGCCACTTTTCGCACCGTGATCTCCGCGGTGGAATCTCCGATGTAGTGGAATACTCCTCCGTCGACGACGTTCCTCCTTCAGCGTTTCCGTCGACGAAACGGTCACCGTTACTTTACGCGCGCGCGCGTACAGAGAGAGAGAGAGAGAGAGAGAGAGAGAGAGAGAGAGAGAGAGAGAGGGAGAGAGATGTCGCATTGACGTTGCAAATTTCCCAGATTACCAGTTGACACAGGTGATCAGGATATACGTTGGGATAAATTCGTGGGATTCCCCGTGAATCAGCGCAAACGTTTATAATTTTCCTAAACACTGATTAGCGATTTCACGCAGTCGTATTTATTCAAGCATGAACATTTAGAATTTTCTTATATATTGATTAGCGATTTCACGCAACTTGTTTATATATTCAAGCAATTAGTCTTGAGATTAAAGATCAGAGAAGTTTAATTATTAAAGTATAGATTTATAGGTACATTGTATAGGTCTCAGATGGTCCAAAGTCCATCGATCGTAGAACGTAGTTTGGTCAACGACGATCAGTCTCCGTTCGGGCCACCTCTCCTAATGATAAGGAGGAAGTGCCGATAAAAATTTCGATGTTATCGTATAATTTCTCAGGACCCAGCCTCCTAGTAGCCGCGATATGATGAGTCCAGCCTTCGAGTAATTCCCCTTCTTTCTTTAAGCAAAGTAAGAACGCGTGATGTGGGGATAGAACGTTTTGACACGGTAAAGCTAACGATGAATCTCCCATTAAATATCCATCATAATGTTATTTATATTAAGAACATTTACAAATAGCTCATTTATATTTAGTATAATATTAAGTGTAGTATTAACCGTCTGGGGTAAATTTAC
>Ga0157363_1007255_pt1 | contig 10488 bp, 5 predicted proteins | sample AttsexASBM1_FD_111477 | JGI IMG/M metagenome (GOLD analysis project Ga0157363, IMG submission 111477) | Fungus gardens microbial communities from leaf cutter ant in Ribeirão Preto, State of São Paulo, Brazil - Atta sexdens ASBM1 | ecosystem: Host-associated > Fungi > Mycelium > Unclassified ...
AAATGTTATAAAATGTTTATTTTTTTATTTTATGGGATGGAGTAATTAAAGTGAATTGTTTTATTTCTCTAATTAATAAATATTAAAAAAAAAAAAAAGAGAGAGAGAGAGAGAGAGAAAAGAGTATTAAGAATTATTTAAAATATAGATATTCCTAATTTTTGAATCCTAAGTAAAAGAATATTGTAACACAATTTGTTACATTTAATTTTTCGATAGTTAATAAATTATAAATTACATATAGAATTAAAAAATTATAACAATAATAGGCTCTTGATCAATTCTTATTAACAAAAAATGGATTTTAAAATGAAAAACATTGAATATCTTAAGAAGTGAGAAACTTCTGGAATACTATTTATAAACGATATAATGAATACATATAAACACATGCTACATATATGTATATCATTTTAAAATACTTAAAAACAGCAAGTATTTTTTCTTTATATTATCACGAAAATATGATATGAAATTATTCTGCGATGTGTAACATTTATTAAACATTTTAGTGAGTCATATTAAAAAAATGTAATGTGTGAAATTTTTACATGATACATATACAATACATATATATATATATATATATATATATATATATACACATACATATAAGGATGATCAATGATAAAAAATATTTCGAACATAATTTTATTATAAATTTTAATATAATAATTTTAAAGAAAATAAAATTTTATATTCTAAACAGAACTATATTTTCTATCAAATTTTCGTATATTTTTGCGGAAGAAATAAATATTTAGTTATACCTTTCATTTATAAAATACGATATCGTATATCTATTATATCATATATCTATTATAAAATGATTATGAATTACCTAATGAGTGATCTTTACAACACATCTTTTGCAGAATTATAATAAAATTTTAAGAAACATACTTGTTGTAGACCCTTGTATCTGTATGTCTTACATTAAATCTATCTAACATATAAATTCTATAGTTTATTACACATATATTGTACAATAATTTTTACCATTTTTTGTGATCCACATTCCAAGTAATTGTTTTTGTCCTGCAAAAAGATGGTTGATGTTTTGTTATAAAAACAAATATATGATATGTGAATCCATGTATGCATTACCTATGATATCGAAAGAGATCAAAAAGATGCCTAGGTAATACTGCTATGAATTGTAAAACTATAAATTATAAATGATTGATAAAATGAAAAATTCTTTGATAAGTAGTTAATTTTTTCTCAGTGTTTATTTCATTATTAATAAGTATTTGAAAGAAAAGAATTATATTCGTTATTCTTAACGCAGTAGAAGCTAGACATCTCATATACTCATGAAGAAAGTTAAGAGGTGATGATTTCTTTTAACTAATCTAAATATTAATTAAACTTGATGTATAAAATATAGAAATAAAAACATAAAAAAAAAATAAGGATACACATATATCGTTTGTGTGCATATGTATATGTGCATATTTTTGTGTGTGTGTGTGTGTGTGTGTGTGTGTGTGTGTGTGTGTGTGTGTGTGTGTGTGTGTGTGTGTGTATATATATATATAGTACATTTGAATTGTGATGTCAAATTAAATATAAAGAAGAAATAAGGTGTTCTAATAAACACATTTATTGCTATACCTTTGTACCACATGATGTTTATTAGGTATAAAATGTGTAAGTTCCATAGGTTCGTTTTCATTTAGATTCATCATTTTTTTATCTCTTTGAAATTGCCGAGATGGTACAAGTAGTTGCCCGTAAGATATTTCCTGAAAAATTAATTAAGGATTATCGTGTTTCAAAATTAGAATTGGAGGAATCAAATAATATGTTTTTAGTACTTGGCCATCCTTAGCATGCTCTATACCCAACAATCTAAACGGATCAATACTGTCATTAATTGCTGATAAAGGTCTTTGAGATGACACATTTTTCCTTCGACACGTATCTTTACGTAACTCTGACCTGTAAATATATAAAATTTTATTGAAGTACAAGTTATCAATTTTTTATTAGCACATTTAATAAAAAATAGTATCAAATAAATTATATATAAGAAAATACAATACTCTTAAAAAAGAGAATTTATATACAAATTAAATATTTATACAAGCCTTACCAGCTGGAACGTTGTCCTTTATTGTATGGAATAGCAGAAAATATTACAAATGGCACATGTTGGTTCGATACTAAAACCATTCTGTCATCCCCAAATTTACAGCCATTCACAGGCCGTTGCATCAAACGCAATTCCTTTGTAATCTCTGGTATTATGCTACTATTTGCAGAAACAGGTTGCACATTGTTCACTGCCTTTGTCTTTGGTTTTGACGATTGTGCTTTTGAATGTATGGAGCCAATACTTTCATTGCTACTATTGTATTGATGCTTAATATCTTCCGAAAGCGTAGATGTTTGATGACTTATACGCTTCTTATAATATAGAGATCCCACACGTCTTTCTGGTAAGGAATAGTCACTTCCAGTAGTTCCCGTTCTAAGAATTTTTCATTAAAAAATATTAAAATATGAGTAAATATAGTGTATTATTATTCACAAAGAAAAAATGAATTTGATACTATTCTTTCTTTCTTCTAATTAAATTTAATAAGTTCACATTTGTTATTAACAGAAATTAATTTAATTAATATTTTCATAATTTCTGATTTTTTTCTCATATATAAAATCTGCACAACGATAATGTAATGATGTCGTTATTGTTATTAAGAGAATAAGGTCTTAAATAGAATATTTTTATAAATTATTAATTAATTCATAAACAAACATTTTACGAAATGAGATCTAATTTAAAATACAATAGTAAAAGATCGCATCTGCTTTGCTTAAAAATTAATTAAGAAATATTAATATTAAAATATGAATAATTAAATTTTTTATTGTGCAAAGTCCATCCATTTATTTAAGAAAACCTATTTTCAAATATTAAAAAAACCACAGCACAAATGAAAAAATCATAATTGCATACAGTATGAATTATACACCAGATATGCAAGTAATGCGTGGATGGAATGTAATCAAGTTTCACGATGTTTTTGTTTGTGATATTGTAGACGCTTTTGATAATGTTATCTGAATCCATTAAGTGTCATTCAATCTTATCTGTACCAAGACAGTTTGAAATGGAATATTATAGTGCAGAAATTTTCATACCATTTAATTATCTACATTCTTTCTTATCAAAAGGATGTTTTGATGTATGTTAATTTAGAATATTTTAAACTTTATAGATATATAAGATATGGCAGTTTGTCTGCCACTTACAGTTATCTAATGGATTATCTTACTACATCATATCTTAATTTGAAGCCTATATTAGAATTTGGACAATTAACATAATATAAATCTTCTAAAATATATACATATAGTTGTTTACTTTATAAATTCAAGCAATTCTATTATCATAGACTATCACGACCTATTTCTGCAACAAAGGCTTAAAAGAGATAAGATAAAAAATGTATTGTTACTGTATTTATGATAAGCAATATCTTCTTTAAAGGAATAATAATTCTAAAGAAATTAATTTTCACACATTATTTATGATAAATATCTTGGCTTATATAAAACAAAGAATTTAATATAATTACATGTTTAACTTTGCGTTTTTCATTTGGCAGTTTACTTCGAAGCAAACTGTTACCTTCCTTTGTATGATGGAAGAATACAAACAACGCACATAACAGCAATTCAGAACAATTAGCTAGCAAATCTAATTTTGTCCTAAATTTAATTCTATCCAATCAAATTTGTCCTATTGTTTTTTTGCATTCTTAAGACAAATTCTGATTGGCTATAACCAAATCGGGGCTACTGCCCATCTCTTAAGTTGTTTCACCTATCTTCTTCCATATTCCTTTGTATTATTGCTGACAAATTGTATTGCTCTTAATATTTTGGCACACTGCTGATAGCTATTTTCGTATATAATTTGGCCATATTGACTTCCTTCTTATTTTTCTTGTAGAGGAAGGAGCTATTAATTTAATTACAACAACTACTGATAAAAAGGCTTGACATTAGTCTATAAATACAAGTATAGTAAGCCTTAAGCCTTAAGAAATTGATCAATTGCAATCGCATATGAAAAGAATAATTAACTATAATTGGTATCAATATCTTAAAGCTTAAGATAAGGTACTACGTCTAGGCTGAGTTATTCTTGCTTTTGGCAAATTTCAGCTCACTGTCTTATTCTCTTATTTCCTTATACTCTTACTCCTTTGTTTTGATTATCCAGTAAGTTAATTACCACATAGTTTAACCGAAAAGAGAACCACTGACCTCTATTATATTCCAAGGGACCTAGGCTGACAAGTAAATATTTACCGTTCTCTAAATGAACTGTGCATGCCACAAGAAAACTGCAAGTGATTTCTCTCCTGCTCCAAGAACATGGTAACTGCTGCCTTGGCAGGAGTGAGTAGTCCATCCGAATCAGAACTAAAGGAGTTGTGATCGGTGCTCTTGTGCACCGGCTGCGGAGAGTTATTCTCTATCGTCTCATTCTGTGACAAGTCATGAGTCTCCTCTGGAGGGCAGACGACGTCTAACACCTCCTCCATGGAGGGCTCAAAGTCAGCGTTCCGGCATACCTCCAGCACCGCCTGCTGTTCAGACTGGCCATCGCTAAATCTGCGCGCGTGACTCGGCCCGCTGCGTGACAGGACGGCGAACTTGGTGTCCCGGTGACTGCCGTCGAGGGAGATGTTGGAGAGGAAAGTGAGAGCGGCCAATCGTCTACGTGAGTGATTTTTCTTTAGGGCTGCTGCCATTCCACGACGGACCGTGTCGGGATACCGGTGCCAAATACCGAGATGAGTAACGACAACGCGCGCCCGATGACAACGGCAGCGGCGGCGGTGGCGGCGGCGGTGGCGGCGGTGGTGGTGGCGGCAACGACGACGACGTCGGCGACGTCGACGACAACGACGACGGCGGCGACGACGGCCTCGACTTTTTCGTACAACGACAACTAAGATCACAATGCATTGTCACTGCTGATACACTTAGTTCTAAGTTCGCTAGACACAATCACGGCCGTGCGCCACGCGTATAAGGGTAAACCGGTACCGCTCATCATCATGCCGTTTCCACGGACGGGAGCCCTTCACGAACACGCGTTACCTTCCACACGCAACCGTATGACTTTACCTACTACGCAACACTCGCGCCGATCCTCTCTCCCATTAGTGTCACTCGGATGAAATCCTAGAACGTGGGATTGCGCAGTAGCGCTTAGCACAAATACTCGTTGAAATATGTGGTACCATTAGGCCCAGGGAAAACACGAGGATTCTTCTTCGTCGAATAATTAGTGAATTATTATAATTATTATGGAAATTATCACCTTCTTACACAGAAGTAAATAAGATTGGCAGTAAATAAGATCTATAAATTTTCTGCGGCCAGTACTTTTATATGAATATTGATTTTAAAAATATTGATTTCAAAGTTGACATTATTTTATTAAGACAAAGTTTGTACAGACACTCGCATGTGTCACGTATAATTTAAATATTGTAAATATTATGAAACGTAACTGAAATCTTTATACAGATATGTCGAAAACCTTATTTATTAAAAGTTTTACTTTAGACTTCGTGTTGGAAGTTTTACGTATATAATTAATTTTAGAAAATAATATATCACAAGGAAGCAGAAGGATATTTTCAAACAAAATGATTTTAATAACTGTGCGAGCACAGAATAACAAGTGATATAAATAAACATGTTCTATAAATAAACATGTGGAAATTTTCTGCAGGGGCCTGCGTTTAATTACGAGACTGTGTACCAGTCACATGGTCGTCCACGCGCGTAATCGCATGCGCGCCAAGTTGAACACTGAAGCAGAAAACATATGAGATCTGTTTTAAGTGACTGAACTAGTGCACACTTTTGGTACTTAAAGTGAGATAGATATACGTTTGATATTGTTTAAAACGAGAAAAAGAATTTCTAGACAGTTTAGTGCAGGAACAAAAAATAAACCAAAGGTCTGTTTTTTATTGCTGCACTTTGACCTAGTAAGTTGAAATGAAATAAATGTATATTTGTTTCATTTCAATTTAATGCACTATGTTTACTAGTTCAGAAGTGCAGCAATAAAAAAACACCAACACGCAGAAAATTGTATGTTTTGTCCGAATCAAAACCGAACGGTTGGCAACTCTACTTGAAATAAAGTCTGTTCGAAATTATCAAAAATTTTTGCATTTAAAATAAAATAAATATTAAATCTGTTCATGTTATTTGCATTTTTTACATTTAGAATTTTTGCTTTCTCTCTTTTTAAAGTCCAAATATGTGTCTATTTCGTTTTCAATGCAAACATTTTTGGAAATTCAGGCAACACGAACAGATTTATTCAAACATTGAAGAGAGAGAAAGCAAAAATGCTGAATTTCTTTCACCATAACGTCTATCGTTGAGTGCAAAAGGTGTAAGCAATACGAATAGATCTATTGTGTCGAACTGCTAAACATCAAAGTTTATTTGTACGCAATAGGTTTATAGAGATCTTTTTCAAAATATTTTTTATTTTCCATCAAATTGTTATCAAATCATTAATTGTAATCTAATATGTACTGTATTCAATAAACAAAATGCACTTCTATTCGTGATAATTAGGATTTTAATCCCTCAAAAGAGAAAAAAATCTAAATTGAAACATTAAGAAAATTATTATGAAATTTTAGTATATGTAACTTCTTGTAAAAAGAGAAGAAGAAAAATGAATATTGAATACAAATTCGAAAAAGAAATAGACTGCAAGCAAGGAGCCGTTAGATCTGTACGATTCAGTGGTAAGAAACTTTGTGCTTTTGATACAATAATTTATGAAACTATGTATATGTGATTTTGTATTTTAGTGGACGGTTCATATTGCATAACATGCGGATCAGACAGGAAGCTAAAGCTATGGAATCCGTACAAATCTGTTACATTAAAAACATATGGTGGTCATGGTGACGAGGTTATGGATGCTTATGCATCTTGCGATAGTAGTCAGATTGTATCTTGTGGATTAGACAAATCTATAATCATCTGGGATGTGGCCACAGGCATGCCTGTGCGTCGTTTTAGAGGACATGCAGGTCCTGTCACAACAGTCAGGTTAATATATTATTTGTAACTGAGTCTGAAGACCAATGCTACATTTTATTCTATAGTAATCTAGTATATTTTATAATCTAGTATATGTTTTATAGTAATCTAGTTCATATTAAGAATCATTACAGATTTATGTTTGATTCCATCAATATAAGATTAACTTTAATTCTGGTTCAATTTACTTTTTTATTTTTTTTCTAATTATAAGTATTAGAAAAAAAACAAAAACTGTGATTAAAATTAATATTACATTGAAACTAGAACTTAAAGATTTAAATATTAAGTATAAAAATGTAAAAGTGCTTTTCTAACCAAGTAATCCCAATGAAAAATTCTGCCTTAATTCAATATAATTAAGTTTAATAACTTTAGAACTTAAAAGATAATATATGCGTATAATGATATTTAAACATGATATTTCTAAAATACAAATTTTATTGAATGTATTAGGATACATATTAATTTTATTATGTTATACTGATTTAATCTAAATTTAAAAGTGGAATACAAATATTTTGCATTATCAACTACATATTTTATCTAATGGCATAATAAAATGCAATATTTTATTGAATATTTATTTTATTGAATATTTAATTGGTTTCTATATTTGTAATAAGCATACATTTTTATGTCAATTTGTATATATAAAAATTTTAATGTGCATCACTGCACTGAATGTTTCCAATTGAATTTGCTATTAGCTAAGTTTAATATTTCTTGTTGCAATCACAGATTTAATGAAGAATCATCAATTATTGTTTCTGGATCTCGTGACAACAGTGTTATGTGTTGGGATGGACGTTCCAAAGCGCAAGAAGCAGTACAATCTTTGAATGATGCTAAGGATTCTATTTCTAGTGTGAGAGTTTCAGATCACGAAATTTTATCTGGTTCTTTCGACGGCAAAATACGCACATATGATATACGAGTAGGAGAACTTTGTGAAGATTATATGGGAGGTAAGAAATAACAGATTTAAGATTATTGATTAGAAAATAATACGATACAAACTTTTTAGATGCAATTACTTGCGCCAGTTTTACTAGAGATGGACAATGTATACTTGTCAGTTGTGCGGGCGATTTAATTAGATTAATCGATAAGGACTCGGGAGAGTTACTCGGCGAATTCACAGGACATACTGGGAAGGATCTGTGTCTAGAATCTAGCGTAGACTATCAAGATACAAAAATTCTTTCCGGCTCGGCAGATGGGAAATTATGGATTTGGGATCTTGTATCTCAAAAAGTGGTCGCGAAACTCTCAGGTTTTAAGCCAACCAAGCATCCTACTGTATCTATAAGCGTTCATCCACAGAAGAATTGCTTTCTCGCTTCTAACGGATCTAATATATTGATGTGGAGCACGCAGTCTCACACAGATAATGAATAGTGAATAATAGTGAAATTTGTTCCATTATTATCCCTTTATGTACAAAGTAAGTTCAAAGTCTGTGATTTTTTAAATAATTTTAGTTTTAATAATTTTTACAATTTTTTAAATTGAATGTTTATTATGACTATGTACATATCATTAATAATAATGGTTTTTTTCAAAGTCAACCATTTTAATGATTAGTGTGGTCACTTATCCACCTGATAATTTTTGTAAAAATTATAAAAAGATCCCACTAATTATATAGGAAATTATATAGGAAGCCTGAGTGAAATGTTATCTTACATATTCATAATTAAATTATTGCCAAATATTTTTAATTTAAAATAAACTAGCTAATGTATATATACATTATTATCTTGAAAAATTAAGAACTATATGTAAGATAAAGTTTGTGGTATTTTGAAAATGACAAAACAATTCGAATGAAATATAATATTTGAATCTAATTTTCAAGGTTTAAATTTGATAAGTTTCATTGTGTGAAGAATATTAAAGGATATCAAACAGGAAAAAATCAAATTTGAATTTTGAAAATTGGATTCAAATCTTATTTCATTCAGAATTATACTACATATACATGTTTGAAATTGTATCACTTTATCCTATTATCATACATATATAGTTGTATCATTTGCAATCAAATTTCTTATACACAGAGATCTTATATACAGAGATCCTATTACTAGAGTCTGATAATAAGCGATTTGGTGAAACCAAGCCTACAGGAGAGAAAAGTATATATAATTTCTCCTTGTATATGTATTGCCTTATATTACTACACTCTAACTAATATTACTCTAACTTATACACTCTAATTTATACTATCTCACTCTATAATCTTAATTAAAGTTATAGAGTGAAATAGCATAAGTTAGACTGAGATAACGTATATACAGAAATTATATCTTTCTCTTTCACATTTTATAAAATTTTGACAAAATCGCTCGCGACCAGACAATCGCGAAATAGGATCTACTCATTCATATAAGACATTTGTAAAGCAAGTATATATATATATATATATATATATATATATATATATATATATATATTTAATATATATTCTCCCAGCAGCCAAATATTGATCATATTCGTGGCAAAAAGTTCCATTCAACTGACAAACAAGAAAAAAAAAGCGAAAGAATTCCATTTGGAAGTAATGTCTGATTCGTACACAGGTACAGATGCGTACATAGGTGCACAGTGCGTGCACGTTTCCGGTGTCGCGCGTGAACGTAAAAATTTCACATCGCTACTCATCGTCCGTCATTTGCGGAAGAAGGAGGTGATGTCTACCTTTCCGGATTAAGTTGGGCCGCGTATCGCAGCATATCGTACGATCAGCCTGGCTGATTCGTACGCGTGCGACGCGACTTTCGCGTGTACGTGTTTTAACATCGCGGCGCCGGTTCGAGCGGGGCGAGCGGTAAAGGAGATCTCGTGTACGTATAATAAAACGAGAGGAGCGAAACTGCGCGCGCAGGTGGCGCGATATCGGTGCGTCAGAGTCGCTGGTCGGTCAGCGGAGTCTCGCCCGGGAGAACACGCGAGGGAAAGAGAGATAGAGAGCGATTTTACTCACTTGATGATCGAGCGTGGCAGAGAGAAGCGACAGAGAGCGAAAGAAACCGACGGAGTCGCAGTGGCGGATTAAAAGACACGCAGGAGTTTCAACTAATTTCGAGATTCCTTATCATTGGTAAACATTTCAAATTAAGAAAGTATTAGAGAGAGAGAGAGAGAGAGAGAGAGAGAGAGAGAGAGAGAGAATGTGTGAGAAGGAGAATTCATTCTGTTATATTCTGTTTAGTTATATAATTGTTATTAACTATAAAACTTAAAAAATTTATGAATTTTTACATATATATATATATATATATATATATATATATATATATATATATATATATATATATATATATATATATAAATATAGATGTGTTTTGTGAGTTTTTTTTTATTTTTGTGTTATAT
>Ga0157363_1007256_pt1 | contig 10488 bp, 4 predicted proteins | sample AttsexASBM1_FD_111477 | JGI IMG/M metagenome (GOLD analysis project Ga0157363, IMG submission 111477) | Fungus gardens microbial communities from leaf cutter ant in Ribeirão Preto, State of São Paulo, Brazil - Atta sexdens ASBM1 | ecosystem: Host-associated > Fungi > Mycelium > Unclassified ...
CGGAAGCTAACGTCCGGGGTCAGGTCTTTGTAATCCTTGCAGGCCAGCTCGCAGGTTTTGCACCCGGTGCAGCGGCTGGAATCAATAAAAAATCCATACTGGGTTGTCATCGGTTAATCCTTACGCCTTTTCAACCTGAACGAGGTTTGTGTGGGATGGGTTGCCCTTCGCCAGCGGCGATGGACGCTGCGTAGTGAGAACGTTGATGCAGCCCGCCTGATCGATACGGTTCGCATCCGGGTTATACCAGGCCCCTTCCCCCAGCGCGACAACGCCAGGCATCATACGCGGAGTCACTTTAGCTTCGATATGCACTTCACCACGTCCGTTGAAGATACGTACGCGATCGCCATTACTAATGCCGCGCGCTTTCGCATCCATCGGGTTGATCCACATCTCCTGTCGGCAGGCCGCTTTCAGTACGTCAACGTTGCCGTAGGTGGAGTGAACACGCGCTTTGTAGTGGAAACCGGTCAACTGAAGCGGGAATTTCTCCGTCAGCGGATCGTTGTAGTTTTCGAAGCCTGGCGTATAAATCGGCAGCGGATCGATAACGTCCCCTTCCGGCAATTCCCACGTTGCGGCAATTTTTGCCAGCTCTTCGGAGTAGATCTCGATTTTGCCCGACGGCGTGGTCAGCGGATTGGCCTGCGGATCGTCGCGGAAGGCTTTATACGCCACGTGATGCCCTTCCGGATCGCGCTGCTTGTACATGCCCTGCTTGCGGAAGGTATCGAAGTCCGGCAGGTCAGGAATGGCTTTGCGTGAGAGCTCGTGCAGATGGCGCATCCACCCTTCCTGAGTACGTCCTTCAGTGAACTGCTGCTCAACGCCAAGACGTTTCGCCAGCTCGGAAGTCATCTCATAGATGGTTTTGCACTCGAAGCGCGGTTTGATGGCCTGGTCAGTGAAGATCACATAGGACATGTTGCCGCAGGAGGCATCCAGCGCGAAATCCATCTGCTCAGACGCGGTGCAGTCTGGGAGCAGAATATCGGCATACTTTGCCGATGAGGTCATGTGGCAGTCGATCACCACAATCATTTCGCACTTCTTGTCGTCCTGCAAAATTTCATGGGTGCGGTTGATCTCTGAGTGCTGGTTGATCAGGCAGTTACCGGCATAGTTCCAGATCATTTTGATCGGCACGTCCAGCTTATCTTTGCCCCGAACACCGTCGCGCAGCGCGGTCATTTCCGGGCCGCGCTCGATCGCGTCCGTCCACATAAACATGGAGATGCTGGTCTGAACCGGGTTATCCAGCGTTGGCATACGTTCAAACGGTACTTCATACGAGCCTTCACGCGCCCCGCTATTACCGCCGTGAATACCGACGTTGCCAGTCAGAATCGAGAGCATAGAAATAGCGCGGGTGGCAATTTCGCCATTCGCGTGGCGCTGAGGTCCCCAGCCCTGGCTGATATAAGCCGGTTTGGTTGAACCAATTTCACGTGCCAGCTGAACAATACGTTCGACAGGAATGCCGGTGATAGTGGATGCCCACTCCGGGGTTTTCGCCACGCCGTCGCTGCCCTGGCCAAGAATATAGGCTTTATAGTGCCCGTTAGCCGGTGCGCTGGCTGGCAGCGTCTTCTCGTCGTAACCGACGCAGTATTTATCCAGGAACGGCTGGTCGACGAGGTTTTCAGTAATCATCACATACGCCAGCGCATTGACCAGCGCCGCGTCGGTACCAGGGCGAATAGGGATCCACTCGTCTTCACGCCCTGCGCCGGTATCGGTGTAGCGCGGATCGACGATGATCATTCGTGAGTTGGATTTGGCGCGCGCCTGCTCAAGGTAATAGGTTACCCCGCCGCCGCTCATGCGCGTTTCGCCTGGGTTGTTGCCGAACAACACCACCAGTTTACTGTTCTCGATATCCGACGGGCTGTTGCCGTCTGCCCAGCCGCCGTAGGTATAGTTCAGGCCCGCGGCAATCTGTGCGGAAGAGTAGTCGCCGTAATGATTGAGATAGCCGCCGCAGCAGTTCATCAGGCGCGCCACCAGCGTTTTACCCGGCGGCCAGGAACGGGTCATGGTGCCGCCAAGCGTCCCGGTGCCGTAGTTGAGGTAGATAGATTCGTTGCCGTACTCTTTGATCAGGCGCTGTATGTTGGTCGCGATAATATCGTAGGCTTCGTCCCAGCTAATGCGCTCGAACTTCCCTTCCCCACGCTTACCGACGCGCTTCATTGGGTATTTCAGACGATCCGGGTTATATACGCGACGGCGCATTGAGCGACCACGCAGACAGGCACGAACCTGATGTAACCCTTCGTAGTTATCATCGCCGGTATTGTCGGTTTCGACATATTTGATTTCACCGTCCACCACGTGCATACGCAGTGGGCAGCGGCTACCGCAGTTAACGGTACAGGCACTCCACACCACTTTTTCCGGGGCTGAAGCGGGAGACAGAGCCTCCGCCGCCGACGCCAGTCGGGTAAAGGGGAGCGTAAAGGCGCTGCTGGCAACCGCCAGACCACCTATTGCCGTGGTTTTCATCAACCCACGGCGAGTGACCTCGGCAGCCATTAACGCTTCAGGCGCTTTGATTTTCATAAAGACTCACTTTGGTTGCTCACAAAGAAAAGAGAGGCGGCGCAAACCGCTATGTAGTTTTATTTATAACGAATTACAACGTTATTGGTGTTTTATGCTGACTTTCGTTCGGAGGAGTATTACTACTTTAGAGGGAGGGGTTATTGCTTCGTATCAAATCAGAGTCATAAAAAAAGCGCCCTGAGGCGCTTTTTTGTCTTAGAGCAAATAATTAGCCGATGAACTGCTGGCCTTTCATGTAAGGGCGCAGCACTTCAGGGATCTCAATGCGTCCGTCAGCCTGCTGGTAGTTTTCCAGCACAGCAACCAGCGTACGGCCTACTGCCAGACCAGAACCGTTCAGGGTATGAACCAGACGGGTTTTCTTGTCAGATTTGCTGCGGCAACGCGCCTGCATACGACGCGCCTGGAAATCCCAGACGTTGGAGCAGGAGGAGATTTCACGGTAGGTGTTCTGCGCAGGCACCCAGACTTCAAGGTCGAAGGTTTTGCAGGCACCGAAGCCCATGTCGCCGGTGCACAGCGCCATACGACGGTATGGTAGACCCAGCAGCTCCAGCACTTTTTCCGCGTGGCCGGTCATCTCTTCCAGCGCGTCCATAGACTCTTCCGGACGAACGATCTGCACCATCTCAACTTTATCGAACTGGTGCATACGGATCAGACCGCGCGTATCGCGACCGTAAGAACCGGCTTCAGAACGGAAACATGGAGAGTGCGCAGTCAGTTTGATTGGCAGATCGTCTTCGTCGATGATCTCATCACGCACGAGGTTGGTCGGCGGCACTTCCGCAGTTGGGATCAGCGCGTAGTTGCTGCTGTCAGCTTCCTCGTCCAGCGGACGGGTATGGAACAGATCGCCGGCAAATTTCGGCAGCTGGCCTGTACCGTACAGCGTATCGTGGTTAACCAGATACGGAACGTAGGTTTCGCTGTAGCCGTGCTGCTCGGTGTGCAGATCCAGCATGAACTGCGCCAGCGCGCGGTGCAGGTGAGCAATTTGCCCTTTCATTACCACGAAGCGAGAACCGGTCAGCTTAACCGCTGCCGCAAAGTCCAGGCCCGCGTGCATTTCGCCCAGCGTCACGTGATCGCGCACTTCGAAGTCAAACTCGCGAGGCGTACCCCAGCGTTTCACTTCAACGTTGTCGTTTTCGTCTTTGCCGACAGGCACGCTGTCGTCAGGAATGTTCGGGATCGCCAGAGCAATATCGCGAATTTCAGCCTGAAGAACGTCCAGTTCAGCTTTCGCCTGATCCAGCTCTTCACCCAGTTTGTTCACTTCCAGGCGTAATGGCTCAATATCTTCCCCGCGCGCTTTCGCCTGGCCAATGGATTTCGATCGAGAATTACGCTCTGCTTGCAGATTTTCAGTTTGTACCTGCAAAACTTTACGACGCTCTTCAAGAGCGCGCAGCTTATCTACATCCAGCTTAAAGCCCCGGCGTGCCAGTTTTTCAGCGACTGCGTCTGGCTCATTACGCAGCAGATTGGGATCGAGCATGCTTATCCTGTGCTTATCGAATTAAAAAAGGAAAAAGTGACCACAGCCTGCGGCCACAGAGATATATTGCCAACATTACCGCAACGATTGAACTAACGGTAGCGTTTTATAGGGCTATTTTGATCCTGTCCGGCAAGCCAGGCGAGCTTTTCGCCAATCTTACCCTCAAGACCTCTGTTTGTAGGGTGATAATAGCGGGTTTGTGCCATCTCCTGCGGGAAATACTCCTCCCCGGCGGCGTAGGCATTGGGTTCATCATGGGCGTAGCGATACTCCTGCCCGTAACCCATTTCTTTCATCAGCTTTGTAGGGGCATTGCGAAGGTGTACCGGAACGTCGTAATCCGGACGTTCACGTGCATCCGACATCGCCGCTTTAAAGGCGGTATACACTGCATTGCTTTTCGGCGCGCAGGCCAGATAGACAATTGCCTGCGCAATGGCACGCTCACCTTCCGCGGGTCCGACGCGGGTAAAGCAGTCCCAGGCGGAAATAGCGACCTGCATGGCGCGTGGATCGGCATTACCGACATCTTCTGACGCAATGGCCAGGCAGCGACGCGCGACATATAACGGATCGCCACCGGCGGTAATGATACGCGCATACCAGTAGAGTGCCGCATCCGGCGCGCTGCCGCGCACGGATTTATGTAACGCAGAGATAAGGTCGTAGAAACGGTCGCCTTTATTATCGAAGCGCGCACTGCGTTCACCGGCAATTTCGGTGAGCAGTTCAGGCTTCAATACGCGCTTGCCCGCATCGTCCACTTCGGCCATATCGGCCATCATTTCCAGCGTATTCAGTGCCCGACGCGCATCGCCGTTGACCAGTTCAGCGATCGCACGACGCGTCTCGTCCGGCAGAACGATATCCTGTCCGCCGTAACCCCGCGCTTTGTCCTCCATCGCCTGGGTCAGAACCTTTACGATATCCTCTGTGGTCAGGGATTTAAGCAGGTAAACGCGGGCGCGGGAAAGCAGCGCGGAGTTGAGTTCAAACGACGGGTTTTCCGTGGTTGCGCCGATGAAGAAAATCGTGCCGTCTTCAATGTGCGGCAGAAACGCATCCTGCTGGCTCTTGTTGAAACGGTGGACTTCATCAACAAACAGAATGGTGCGGCGCCCGGCATTACGGTTTTGCCGTGCGCGCTCGATCGCCTCGCGGATCTCCTTCACGCCGGAGGTAACCGCCGAGATGCGCTCAACGTCCGCGTTAGCATAGCGGGCGATCACTTCAGCGAGGGTGGTTTTGCCGGTGCCGGGTGGCCCCCAGAGGATCATGGAGTGCAGATGCCCCGCCTCAATAGCGCGCGGCAAGGGTTTCCCCGCAGCCAGCAGGTGTTGCTGGCCGATGTACTGCGCTAAATTTTCTGGCCGCATACGGGCGGCCAGAGGTTGAAACGCATTATCTGAAAAATCGAGCGACAGGTTGCTCACTCATGCCTCTTACTTATTACGTTGGTCATCCACCGTTACGCCCTGCGGCGGGGTAAAGGTGAATTTCGAAGCATCTACAGCGCCGTTTTGCTGAGACTTAAGCTGATAGCTACTGCGCTGATCGTCCTGCTCAACCGCGCCGAACTGATTGATGGTACCGTTGCTGCTCACGTTAATCGTGAACTGCTTCAGATTACCGTTGCTGCCTTTTGGCGTCAGGACGAACTCATCACCGTTTTGTTTGATGTTGTACTGCTGCCAGTCGCTGGACTGGTTACGGGCAATGAGCATAAACGGCGTATTGCTGGTCGCGTCTTTCAGCCAGGTGGCGGTTGCCTGTTCAACAAACGGGTTGTAGAACCACAAGGTTTTCCCGTCGGACACCAGCACGCTTTCATCAGGCTGGGTCATGTGCCAGTTGAAGAGATTCGGGCGTTTCACCCACAAATCCCCCTGACCTTCCTGCACCGCGTTGCCGCTGCCGTCAGTCACTTTTTGCGTGAAGCTGGCGTGGAAGCTGCTCACTTTATCCAGTCGGCTTTTAAGGTCGCTGGCTGCATCAGCCCAGACGCTGCTGGCAACAAAACTGGAGAGTAATGCACAGGCGATGGCGATTTTTTTCATTGTTATTCCTTAAAATACGTCTTCCCGATATGGGGGTTCCGTTTCTATTCTGGACCTGCCTGAAGGCAGGCGACAGAAGAATATGCTTAATTTTTGCTGATTTACCCTTCTTTGCAATCGCTGAAGGTTAATCAAAAGGCGGTGGTGCCAGCACCTCTCGGTTACCGTTATGCCCCTGTTCGCTCACAATACCCTGGGCTTCCATCTGCTCGATAATACGCGCCGCGCGGTTGTAGCCGATACGGAACTGGCGCTGGACGCCGGAGATAGACGCCTTACGTTTTTCGGTGACGAAATTAACCGCCTGGTCAAATAACGGATCCAGTTCTTCGCCGCCGTCAAAACCACCGCCGCCACCTTCGCTTTCACTGTCGGAGGTGATGCCGTCAACGTATTGCGGCCGCCCGCGCGCTTTCCAGTCCTGTACCACCGCATGCACTTCCTGGTCGCGAACAAACGCACCGTGGACACGCACCGGCGAGGTGGAGTTCGGGCCGGAATAGAGCATATCACCCATTCCCAGCAGCGACTCTGCACCGCCCTGGTCAAGGATAGTACGCGAGTCAATTTTACTCGACACGGTAAACGCGATACGGGTCGGGATGTTTGCCTTAATAAGACCGGTGATAACGTCTACGGACGGACGCTGCGTTGCCAGTACCAGGTGGATGCCCGCCGCACGCGCTTTCTGTGCCAGACGCGCAATCAGCTCTTCCACTTTCTTACCAACGGTCATCATCAGGTCGGCAAATTCATCCACCAGCACCACGATGTAAGGCAGTTTTTCCAGCACCGGATGCTGGGCATCCATGCTGTCACCCGGCTTCCAGTATGGGTCCGGAATCGGACGGCCCATACGCGCCGCCTCGGCGATTTTCTCGTTATAACCGGCCAGGTTACGCACGCCCAGCGCCGACATCAGCTTGTAGCGACGCTCCATTTCATTGACGCTCCAGCGCAATGCGTTGGCGGCGTCCTTCATGTCGGTCACCACTTCCGTTAACAGGTGCGGAATGCCTTCGTAGACGGACAGTTCAAGCATTTTCGGGTCGATCATGATGAAACGCACATCTTCAGGCTGCGCTTTGTAGAGCATACTGAGGATCATGGCGTTCACCCCGACTGATTTACCGGAGCCGGTGGTACCCGCAACCAGCAGATGCGGCATCTTCGCGAGATCGGCAACCACCGGATCGCCGGCGATATCTTTACCCAGCACCACGGTCAGCGGGGACGGGTTGTCGCGGAATTTGGTGTTATCCAGAACTTCACGCAGATAAACGGTCTGGCGTTTCTTGTTTGGCAGCTCAAGGCCAACGTAAGGCTTACCTGGGATCACCTCCACCACGCGTACCGCCACGGTCGACAGAGAACGCGCCAGGTCACGGGACAGGTTAGAAATACGTGCCGCTTTTACGCCTGGCGCCAGATTCAGTTCGAAACGGGTGATCACCGGGCCAGGTGAGTAGTTCACCACGTCCGCTTTAATACGGAAGTCAGCCAGACGCGCTTCCACCAGACGGGCCATCTGTTCAAGGGCAAAGGTATCCACCGGCTCGACTTCCGCTGGCGGCGGCGTTAACAGATCCAGCGACGGCAGCGGCGTACTTGGTCGTTGCAGCGGACGGCTGTCTCCGTTACGCATCAGCAGCGGGTGAATCAGGCTTTCCTGCGGCTGTGGTGCTGGCTGCTGGAACTGCGGCTGCGGCGGTTGGGCCGGTGGTGTATGCGGCTGCGCATAAGCCTGCGACGCTGGCTGTGGTGGCTGCGCATTAACCTGCGGCGCTGGCGCCTGACGCACCGGTTCCGCTTCCGGCATCACGCTCGGCGTGAACAGCGGTTCGCTCGGACCGTCATCCACCAGATCTTTCATCGGTGAAAATTCAAAGTCCGAGAGCGAGAACGGATTTGCCCCCGAAGGCTGCTCACCGGAATAACGTTGCTGTTGCGTGGCGGCAAACTGACGCGCTAATTCCGCTTCGGCAGCATCATCTTCATCCTGCTGAGAATGAACATCGTGTTGGTACTCATTCCCGTAGCGTTGAGTCTGTTGGGCAGCAAACTGACGCGCCAGCTCATCCTGATGCAGTTCGTCGGCATCATCTTCGTAGTCGGATTCACGGGCTTTCTCTTCGGCCATACGCTGAGAAGGCAGTTTAATGCCATAAGAGGCCAGCTCCCGGCGCGTAGGTACGCGCACGCGATTAGGGCGCGGCAATTGTGGACCAATGCCCTCTTTCACCTGAGGACGCGGCGCACCGTCGGTTGCCGGGCTGAATAGCGGAGCGGACGCGGCAGCGGCTGCCGTTGCCTGCTTCACGGTTTCTGCTCCTGACGCAACGGCTGGCGCTGGGTCTACAGGTGCAACGCTCGCAGAAGGCGCTTTTACAACAGGCTCCTGCACCGGCTCAGGCACGGGCTGATACCAGGCGGCAAGCTGCTCGCGCTCACGGGCACGGCGCTCTTCCACTTCTTCAAAATAGTACAATGGCGGACGTGATGGCTTCGCTTCCTCCACCACTTCGGGTTCAGACACCGGCGCAACATATGGCTGTTCAGGCACAGCGGATTCGGGCGTATAAGCCTGATACGGCTGTTGCGGCTCGCTGGCAGGCTCAGACGGCTGATACGATTGCTGACACTGTTCCTGCTGCGCAGGAATATAGCTTTCAAGCTCCGGCGCAATGGTCGGTTCAGGCGTATGGACGCCTGGCGCAGTCTGCCAGTCCACCTGCGGTTGCTGGATCGCGGACTCCGGTGCCGGAACAGGCGAGGACGGCATCACGGCTTCAACAGGCGCAACATGGGCCTGCGCAGCCGTCGTTGCGGCGGCAGCAGCGGCTACCGGTTCAGTCACGGAATGACCATGCAACAGCGGATCGTATTCGTCATACTCACCCGGCGTAGCTCGATGACCAGAGAACAACACATCATCAGGATCGACGGCCGCACCGCGATACTCAATCTGCTCGTCTTCATCCATACGTTTGCCGGAGAAAAGCGCGGCATCCGTTTTACGGCCTAACGGGTTAGCGAATTTTTCAGCAACGCGCTGGCGGCGTGCCAGAGCACCGCGCAGAATACGGGCACGGCGGGATTCACGACGCTGCACAGGTGCCTCGTCTTCCTCTTCGTATTCATCTTCATATTCGTCTTCATCGACCCACGTATCATCACGACGGGTACGATTGCTGGCAAACGTCAGCAGAGTCAGAATAAAGCTGCCGATTTTTTCGGCAATGCTCACCCAGGACCAGCCGGTAAACAGCGTCAGGCCCGCCGCCCAGATGCAGAGCAGCGCCAGCGTGCCGCCGCTGCTGTGAAGCATCGGTTGCAGCGCGGAGCTCAACAGGCTGCCAATCACACCGCCGGAGGCGAAATACCAGATGTCATCGGCATTGATCGCCGCCAGTCCGCAGGAGGTGAGGATCAGCGCCAGGGCGCCAATCAGGCGCAGCGAAACGGCAAAATAATCGATGTAGTCGTCGTTCTGTCGATGACGCCAGGCAAACCAGCATCCGCCAATAATGATGACAGGAAGGGTATAGGCCATCACACCGAAAATGAAGAAGAGCGTGTCCGCAAGCCAGGCACCGGGAACGCCACCCAAATTATGGATAGGCTCATGCCATGCGGTTTGCGACCAGCTGGGATCTGAGGGGTTGAAACTGAGTAAGGCAGCCATCAGCCAGACGGCAAAAAGGGCAATAACAATCAGTAACGCCTCAAGGAGACGACGTCCGCTGCTTAGCTTAGATAATGTGACTTCTTTGTCTTCAGTGTATTCCTGGCTCAAGAAAGGCTCTCCAGGTATCAGGCATGTCCTGCCTGTGTGCTAAAACGGACAACAGCGCCGGGACTCCCCGGCACTGTTGCTGTATGGATTAACAGGAGTGTAATCAAACTACACTGATTTTGCACCTGTTCCGTGTTAGCGCGTCTTAATAACCAGACGATTGCTCTGTTTGACCTCTTCCATCACCACATAAGTACGGGTGTCGTTCACGCCTGGCAGACGCAGCAGGGTTTCACCCAGCAGCTTACGGTAGGCGGACATATCGGGCACACGGGTTTTCAACAGGTAGTCGAAATCACCGGAGACCAGATGACACTCTTGAATTTCTTCAAGTTTTTGTACAGCGGCGTTAAATTGCTCAAACACATCCGGTGCACCACGATTCAGAGTAATCTCAACAAATACCAGAAGTGAGGCATCCAGATAATGCGGGTTCAGCAGAGCCGTATAGCCCTGGATAAAACCCTGTCTTTCCAGTCGACGCACACGCTCAAGGCACGGCGTCGGGGAAAGTCCCACACGTTTTGAAAGCTCGACGTTGGAAATACGCCCATCCTTTTGCA
>Ga0157363_1007257_pt1 | contig 10487 bp, 8 predicted proteins | sample AttsexASBM1_FD_111477 | JGI IMG/M metagenome (GOLD analysis project Ga0157363, IMG submission 111477) | Fungus gardens microbial communities from leaf cutter ant in Ribeirão Preto, State of São Paulo, Brazil - Atta sexdens ASBM1 | ecosystem: Host-associated > Fungi > Mycelium > Unclassified ...
CCATGTACCCCATACCACCGACCTTTGCAGGCACCCCGGAGTATGTGTCGGTACATGTGTGTTTTGGTTTGACCTTCACAGTAAACTGCGAAAACCACCTTTCACATAATGAGTGTAAGTGATCTCTATCTTTCGAGATGAGAGATAAAGAATCATCGGCGCGCTTTATACCATAAAATAGTGCTTGGTGCTATATTTTGTTCACTTTTAACCGGCTTCAATGGTGCTTTACGCCCGGGATATTGGCAGCGCAGGGGCAGCCTGTGTTAACCTATATAGCAATTATTAGGTAATCGCCAGCACTGTGTATTCTGGCTACTATGGAAACGAAATTTATGGCTATCTCAATTAAAACCCCCGAAGAAATCGAAAAAATGCGTGTGGCGGGCCGCCTTGCCGCTGAAGTGCTGGAAATGATTGGTGCACACGTTAAGCCCGGTATTTCCACTGGTGAGCTGGATCGCATCTGCGCGACGTATATTACTGAACAACAACAAGCCGTTTCGGCATGCCTGGGTTACCACGGCTTCCCGAAATCGGTCTGTATTTCTATCAATGAAGTCGTTTGCCACGGTATCCCGAGCGACGAACGTCTATTGAAAGAAGGCGATATCGTCAATATCGACGTTACCGTCATCAAAGATGAATACCACGGTGATACCTCGATGATGTTTATCGTGGGAAAACCCACCATCCTAGGTGAGCGTCTCTGTAAAATTACGCAAGAGAGTCTGTATCTGGCCTTAAAGTTGGTGAAACCAGGTATTCGCTTACGCACTCTGGGGAAAGAAATTCAGAAGTTTGTTGAAGCGCAAAATTTCTCCGTGGTACGCGAATACTGTGGCCATGGTATCGGTAAAGGATTCCATGAAGAGCCACAAGTGCTGCACTACGATGCAGACGATCAAGGTGTCGTATTGCAGGCTGGCATGACGTTCACCATCGAACCGATGGTGAACGCGGGTGACTACCGTATTCGCAGCATGAAAGATGGTTGGACAGTAAAAACTAAAGATAGAAGCTTGTCTGCACAATACGAGCATACTATTGTGGTCACAGATACTGGCTGTGAGATTTTAACGCTTCGTAAAGATGAAACCCTACCTGCGGTATTAGTCAACTAAGTAAGATCTTACCGAATTAATCATAAAGCCGGCTACCTGCCGGCTTTTTTTATGATGAGAATAAGTAAATGAGCGTGCCTGTTCCTCAAGCTTTGACTGAATTAATCCACGTTCCAGACAGCTGGCAAGATAATCAATTGCAGCGTGACAGCATTAAAGCCGCTTTAGACCACTTCCAGCAACGCTCCGCTGAAGCGTTTGATCAAGGCGTGGCCGTTGATGAACTTATCGCTGCACGCAGCCATTTTATCGATCATCTCCTTCAGCGGCTTTGGACCTACTACCAGCTCAGTGAATCGACCGAACTGGCGTTAGTTGCCGTCGGGGGCTATGGCCGTCAAGAATTACTACCACTCTCTGATATCGATTTATTAATTCTGAGTCGCCAGCCTCTTACTCCAGTGCAAGCCCAGCATATAAGTGAGCTTATCACTCTACTTTGGGATGTAAAACTCGAGGTTGGGCAAAGCGTACGCACACTTGAGGAGTGTCTAACTGAGGGGCTGGCTGACTTAACGATTGCCACCAATTTAATCGAATCGAGAATGTTGATCGGTGATGTCTCGCTATTTCTTGAACTGCAAAAAAATATATTTAGCGAAGAATTCTGGCCCTCTGTCCACTTTTTCTCAGCAAAAATCAAAGAGCAAACCGAACGCCACCTTCGCTATCACGGTACGAGTTATAACCTAGAGCCCGATATCAAAAGCAGCCCGGGAGGGTTACGCGATATCCATATGTTGCAATGGGTTGCACACCGCCACTTCGGCGCGACATCCTTAGATAATATGGTGCAATTCGGTTTTCTTACCGACGAAGAGCGCGATGAACTTAAAACATGTCAATCATTCCTCTGGCGGTTACGTTTTGCTTTGCATCAAACCCTAACCCGCTATGACAATCGGTTGTTGTTTGATCGCCAACTCGCTGTCGCAACCCGCCTTAATTATCTGGGTGAAGGCAATACCCCTGTTGAAAAGATGATGAAGGATTACTATCGTGTGACGCGTCGTATCCGCGAGCTTAATACGATGTTATTGCAGCTGTTTGATGAAGCGATACTCACTCTACCGACCACGGAACGGCCCCGCCCTATCGATGACCTTTTTCGGTTAAGAGGTGATCTGATCGAACTACGGGATAGCCTGAGCTTTACTCAATCACCCGAGACGATCTTAAAAATGTTTCTCGTGATGGTTCGTCATCCAGAAATCACTGGCATCTATTCAGCAACCTTGCGCCAACTGCGCTTAGCGCTACAGCAACTGGAAAAACCGCTCTGTGATATCGCTGCCGCCAGACCGCTTTTTCTGGAGATTTTAGGCAGCAACGGAGCAGTAAGTCGTGCATTAATGCCGATGCACCACCATGGTGTATTAGCAGCTTATCTGCCGCAATGGGAGTCGATAGTCGGTCAGATGCAGTTCGATCTATTCCACGCTTATACTGTCGATGAGCACACCATGCGGGTACTTCAGAAGCTAGAAAGTTTTGGTAGAGAAGAGGTCCGCCCACAGCACCCATTATGCGTGGAAATTTGGCAGCGGTCGCCTAATCACCTAATTTTAATTATTGCGGCTATCTTTCACGATATTGCGAAGGGCCGAGGGGGTGACCACAGCCTGCTCGGGGCTGAAGATGTTCACGCTTTTTCAAAGCTGCATCAACTCAACTCGCGGGACAGTGACCTGATTGCTTGGTTGGTCGAGCATCACCTTTTGATGTCAGTCACCGCGCAACGCCGAGATATTCAAGACCCAGAAGTTATTCGCCAATTCTCTGAAATAATGGTCAATGAACGCCAACTCAAGTTCTTAACCTGCCTGACTGTCGCAGATATTTGTGCGACCAATGAGAGTCTGTGGAACAGCTGGAAACAGAGCTTATTGCGTGAGCTCTTCTTTGCAACAGAAAAACAGCTACGTCGTGGCAAGGATAAACGCCCCGATCTTCGTTCGCGGGTCAGGCATAATCGCCAGCAAGCGCTAGCACTATTGCGTATGAACGATGTGGATGAAAATCGCCTTTTCCATTTATGGAATCGCTGTCGAGCAGATTATTTCTTACGCCATACGCCGACACAATTAGCTTGGCATGCACAGCACTTGCTCAAACATAGGTTATCCGAACCCTTAGTGTTGATTAGTCCACAATCCGCCCGGGGCGGGACAGAGATATTTATCTGGAGCCCAGACCGCGCCTATTTATTCGCTACGGTTGCCGGTGAATTAGATAGAAGAAACTTAAGCGTTCACGACGCCCAAATTTTTACTAACCGTGATGGAATGGCGATGGATACGTTTATTGTCCTTGATCCAGAGGGTTCCCCTTTAGCGCCCGATCGTCATGCCTCAATAATTCAAGGTCTAACGCAATCCTTACAGCAAGAGAAATGGATAATACCGAAAACGAGACGGACGTCGTCACGCTTACGCCACTTCACCGTTGAAACGCGGGTGCACTTTTTACCTGGTCATACCGACCGAAGGACATATTTAGAGCTTGTTGCCTTAGACCAACCCGGTTTATTAGCGCAGATTGGCGCGATATTTGCCGAGCTTGATATTTCTCTCCATGGTGCTCGGATCAGTACAATTGGTGAGCGTGTTGAAGATTTATTCATTCTTGCCGACAACGAACGCCGTGGATTGAGTAAAAAAATGCGCGAGCAACTGCGTCAAAGGTTGACAGAGACCCTCAATCCAACCGATAAAATATAGTTCAAGGAAGATCGTAATGGGTAAAGTCTTTACGCTTTACCCCACACTGGTAGTTGAGTTTTATTTACTGCTTACTTAGACAATGAGAATTTTTGGGAAATTATGATGCAACAGTTAGAAAAAATTATCGAAGCTGCTTTTGAACGCCGTGCAGAAATCACGCCTAACAATGTTGACGCCGAAACGCGCGATGCCGTAAATCAAATCATTCAACTGATCGATAAAGGTGAAGTACGTGTCGCCGAGAAAATTGACGGGGAGTGGGTAACGCATCAGTGGCTAAAAAAAGCAGTGCTTCTTTCGTTTCGCATCAATGATAACCAAGTGATGGATGGCGCTGAAACCCGCTATTTCGATAAAGTCCCTTTAAAATTCGCTGACTACGATGACGCGCGTTTCCGTCAAGAAGGCTTACGCGTTGTCCCGCCTGCCGCCGTGCGCCAAGGTGCTTATATTGCACGTAACACAGTCTTAATGCCTTCCTATGTCAACATTGGTGCCTACGTCGACGAGGGAACAATGGTCGATACTTGGGTAACGGTAGGATCCTGTGCGCAGATCGGTAAAAATGTTCACCTTTCGGGTGGCGTAGGCATCGGTGGAGTATTAGAACCGCTGCAAGCAAATCCAACTATCATCGAAGATAACTGCTTTATTGGTGCACGTTCTGAAATCGTCGAAGGTGTTATCGTTGAAGAAGGTTCTGTTATTTCCATGGGTGTTTATATCAGCCAAAGCACGCGTATCTATGATCGTGAAACCGGTGAAGTCTTCTTTGGCCGCGTGCCTGCAGGCTCAGTCGTTGTTTCAGGGAGCATGCCAGCAAAAGACGGTAGCCACAGCCTTTACTGTGCCGTTATCGTGAAGAAAGTTGATGCGAAAACACGCGCTAAAGTTGGCGTGAATGAGTTACTTCGTAGTATTGAAGATTAATTGTTCCACTCGCTTCTTGTCTACGATGTGATTGATTCTGGACAAAGGTGAACTCAAGAGGTTAACAACTATGTTTGATAATTTAAAAAGCTTAGGGATCACCCATCCTGAAGAAATCGATCGCTATAATCTTCGCCAAGAAGCCCATCACGATATTTTAAAGATTTATTTTAGGAAGGATAAAGGTGAGTTTTTCGCGAAAAGCGTCAAATTTAAATATCCCCGCCAAAATGAGTCGGCTGAGCATTTATCGGAAAACGATACGCAACAGATCAATCCCAATCTCTCTTATGTGATTGAAGAACTGGATCAGTTGTGCCAGCAAAATCCTTTAGAGGTCGATTTGAAAAACAAAATTCTGGAAGATCTTCGTCATTTGGAGGCGGTCGTCTCTAATAAAATCGCTGAAATTGAAGCGGATCTCGATCGACTCACTCGCTTTAAATAATCGTAGATAAAAAAAATCCCGCTCAATGCGGGATTTTCTTATGTGATAATTAACTGCTCCGGTCAACACCTTCATCGCTATCGTAACTATCACAACATCTCAATTATTTAGAGAGCAACAACGTTTGCAGCAGAAGGTCCTTTCGCGCCGTTCTCGATTGAGAATTCGACTTTTTGGCCTTCGTCTAACGTTTTAAAATCGTTGCTTTGGATTGCAGAGAAGTGAACAAACACGTCTTTGCTACCGTCTGCAGGAGAGATAAAACCAAAACCTTTACCTGCATCAAACCACTTTACTAAACCAGTCATCTTAGTAGACATCGTTAAATCCTTACTTATCGATCCGCTCAGAATGGCGAATCTGATCTGCTATACAGTAAATAGCTTATGGTCACTTTAAAAGGAGGCTCATGAGAAAGGATATCGACGGATAACGCTTGAAATGAAGACTGCTTTACTAAATTTGCTTGCATAAGGTCTGTACTACAAACCGATGCCTCTATATTAGGCATAATTTTTGTATTTGCACAACTATTTTATCAACTAAATTTTATGTGCTGCCTTAATACAGCCCACTGTGAATGAGTGGGCTGTGGCGAGAATAACCCTGTATCTATTGAGCCAGTAAATACAATATAGCGTTTCCACGCTTGATATTTAGGGCTAGCACGGCAGGTTTTGTATCGAGTACCTTGCGGAGTTCTCCTAGGTTAGCGATCGATTGCTGATTAACCCCAAGAATCACATCGCCTTTGCGTAAACCAATCCGCGCAGCGGTAGAGCCGGCTTTGACCGCATCCACATGTATGCCCTTCTGTCCGTCGCTGACCGAATTGCTTAATTCTGCACCTTCAATTCCGGCATAAATCATTGCTGAAGAGACATTATCTTGACGGCTCTGTTGCAGTTCTAGCGTCACATTAACCGGTTTACCATCACGAATGACGCCGAGTGCCAGCTTAGTACCGACAGGTAATGATCCGACTTCCGCCCGTAAGGCGGCAAAGCTGTTTAACGGTTTACCATTCATCGACACAATCACGTCACCCGGTTTCATCCCCGCTTTTTCAGCTGAAGAATTGGGCAATACTTGGCTAATGAAGGCGCCACGCTGAGCATTAACATGAATGGCTTTTGCCAATTCAGAATTAAGCTCTGTGCCCATGATCCCCAATTCCCCGCGCTTCACCTGACCATATTCAATCATCTGCGCTGTAAGGTTTTTCACCATATTGCTTGGGATAGCAAAGCCAATACCAATGTTACCGCCGTCTGGCGCGAGGATCGCGGTGTTAATACCGATTAATTCACCATTAAGATTAACCAGCGCGCCCCCCGAATTTCCCCGGTTTATAGCGGCATCGGTTTGAATAAAGTTCTCGTAATTATCTACATTCAGGCCGCTGCGGCCGAGTGCTGAGACGATCCCTGAAGTGACAGTCTCACCCAATCCATAGGGGTTACCAATCGCAACGGTATAATCGCCAACTTGGAGATTATCAGAGTCAGCCATCTTAATGGCGGTCAAATTGGTCGCGTCTTTAAGTTGGATTAAGGCGATATCGGAACGCGGATCTTTACCTATCACTTTGGCCTCGAAGCGGCGTCCATCGCTCAATTGAACGGTAATTTTCGAGGCATTATCGACCACATGATTATTAGTCACCACGTAACCTTTTTCAGCATTAATCACCACCCCTGAACCTAACGCCCGAAACTTCTCTTGCTGCCCACCTTGCCCTTGACCTTGATTCGGCGTTTGGCAAAGTGGTGAATTCATGAAAGGTGAGCCTTGCTGGCAAAAGGGAGTCATGTCGCCAAAAAACTGCTGAAACTGCTGGTTAGCTTGATTTTTTACGGCAGTCGAGCCTTCGACACTAATGCTCACCACGGAAGGCATAATTTTTTGCAGCATCGGCGCGAGACTAGGCATTTGTTGGCTATCGGCCGATGCAGTTTGTGCCGCACTGACACTGGCTGAACCCAATGCTAAACTAAGGCTGAGTGCAACCATACTGAGTGATAAAATATTTTTTTTCATAGTCGGATTCTCTTATTTTTACTTTCCTGCATCATTGCTGTGATGACTCACTTAAGAATGAATGTATACCAATTAGTTCCTTCTCAACTCCCTGTAAAAACGTAAAAAAATATTTGAATTCTTGACACTCTTTAGACGAAATCGACAGCCATCAAACGGCGATATTCTTCCCAAGCATAAAGGTCCGTCATACCGCTTACATAATCTTGAATCAAACGATACCGGTAGTAGCGCTCCCACAGCATTAAGGTCGAATGGGGAAGATGTTGACACTGCTGTAGATGGTGACAATAGGCTTTGCAATGCTTATCCGATAAGCGGTGAAAAAGTCGGGTTTCAATCGGGTAACCGGGTAATTCGTCTTCGGTAATCAGTCGATGAAAATTATCATAAGAGAGCAGCATCATCGGCTGATAGATATCTAACAACCCTCGAATCACTCGGTAACCCTGTAGCTCTAATTGCTCCACTTCCGAGTGCCGAAAAACATGTTTACGCGCCACTTTCTTAAACATCGCTAATAATCGCCCGGCATCTCCTTGGTCTTCGAGCAGGGCATGATTAAAGCTTCCTGCAAATATCTCAGGGAGGTGATCAATAAAGCGCTGTACGGCATGTTTGACAAGCTCTCGCTGCACATGCACACGTAAGGACATAAAAAATTGATCGCCTTTACTCCGCCGTTTCTTCGTTTTCGCTTCACTCCACGCTTCTTCTACCGTGCGCGAAAATAAATCATTAGACTGTACAGCCCCCCACTCCGTGGCTAAATACCCATAAAGTGCGTCGACATTGAAAATGGCTTTCTCCACGGCATCATCTAAATCGGCGATACAATAAGAAATATCATCTGCGGCTTCCATAATGTAAGTCAAAGGAAAGCGATGAAACTCAGCAAGTTGCGTTTCTTTTCTTAGTTTCTCGACATAGGGTTCTTCTGATAGGTAGAACCCCGGTTTTTTCATCAATGTTGAATAGGCTTCTGGTTTTTCACCTTGCCACCAAGCCGGGGCGGTGTACTTCATAATACAAGCGACTTGGGCATAGCTAAGATTAAGCTGTAAAATAGTGTGCACTAAGCGAATACCCTGTGCATTGCCCTCAAAATGGCTGAGATCGGTACGGATCTTTGCAATCAACGAGGTAAGTTGGGGATCCTCGTTATTAACACCGGGAATGCCTACCGCTAAGTGCTCCTGAAACCAATCTTTCAGAGCCGCTTCCCCAAAGTGTCCAAAAGGCGGATTCCCCACATCGTGCAGTAAGCAGGCCATCTCAACTAAGCTCTCAAAACTGCGTGCAAAATTTTCAAGACCGAAGTGTTCAAGTCCAGATTGACGCTGCAGTTTCAATAAGATTTCGCGGGCGATATAGCGTCCTGCCTGCTGGACTTCAAGAGAGTGCGTCAGCCGCGAGCGAACAGAGGCATTACGTTCTAAAGGGAAGACTTGGGTTTTTTGCTGTAAACGCCGTAAAGCTGCGGAATGGATGATACGCCCGCGATCACTTTCAAAAACCCGACTAATTTGTTCTTCTGTCTCAGGAATACGTCCATTATTAAAAGGCCTTTTAACGCTAATCTTGTCTTTAAAATTGATCCTCACCCTCTCCTCCCCTCAGACGACATTAATTCCTTCTTACACCGTGATAGACTATGCTAACTCACATAATTGAATCCACCGTTTTAGTAGGAAATACCATGAAGATAGGCATTATTGGAGCGATGGAGCAAGAAGTTACGCTGCTCCGTGATAAAATCGAACAACGCCAAACGATCAGTTTAGCAGGGTGTGAGATCTATACCGGCACACTGCAGGGCGTCGACATTGCGCTATTGAAATCAGGGATTGGTAAAACATCTGCCGCATTAGGGACGACATTGTTACTTCAACTCTGTAAACCTGATGTGATCATCAATACTGGCTCAGCAGGTGGCTTAGAGAGTAGCCTTAAAATCGGTGATATCGTGGTCTCAAGTGAAGTACGCTATCACGATGCGGACGTCACCGCATTCGGTTACGAGCCTGGTCAAATGGCTGGCTGTCCCGCAGCTTTCCAAGCAGACGAAAAGCTTATCTCGACAGTAAAAACGTGCGCGGCTGACTTAGCGCTGCACACTGTCACTGGGTTAGTCGTCAGTGGTGATGCATTCGTTAATGGGGCTGAAACCTTGTCTCGTATTCGCACGACTTTCCCGCAAGCCATTGCGGTGGAAATGGAAGCGACGGCGATAGGCCATGTCTGCCATCAATTTAAGACACCTTTCGTGGTTGTGCGCTCGATCTCCGATGTGGCCGATCAGGCCTCTCATTTAAGTTTCGACGAATTCCTGGCCACTGCCGCCCAACAGTCATCGTTATTGGTCGAAGCGATTGTTAAGAAACTCGGCTAGTGTCGAAAAAAAATCCCGCTCTACGCGGGATTTATTAACTATAAAACTTTACGCTAACTCACATATTAGCCGTAAAAAATTCACATTAGCCCGACGTATTTTTAAAATCGGGTATGATCTTTTTATCAATCAGTTGATCGAACAACCGATAGAAACTTTGCTCGGTGGATTGATAATCCATAAACCCAGCTAACCGGCTCTTCGTCATATCAGTGAAGGCCTCGAAAGGTCGACCAAGATCGGCGTCGGTGTGCCACCATGATGCAAGCTTATCCACCTGTTTCGTCTGCAACTGATATTTCTCCGCGATCGCTGCCCACAACTGCGGGGCATCAGCCTGCTGCATTGTTGTATCAAGTGGCGTTGCGTGACCTGGATAAACACCAGACTCAATGCCAAAATAATTCGCCAGCCGCGGCCATAACCATTTCCAGCGAAAATGCTCGCCATTAACAATGTTGAACGCTTCATTCTGTGCATCGACGGCGTCTGTCGCCCAGACTAATTGACGGGCTAAAATTCCTGCATCCGTAACATCTGAAACGCCCTGCCACTGTTCAGGAGAGCCTGGGAAAACAAAAGGCCATCCTTGTTCACGGCAGAGTGCCGCGTACACCGCGAGGGTCTGCCCCATATTCATCGCATTACCTTGAGCAGCCCCAATCACTGTGTGTGGGCGATGCACGCTCCAGCGATAGCCATAACGCTCAGCCCCGGCAAAGATCTCATCCTCCTGCGCATAGTAAAAATTATCCACAGGTTGGCGTGGTTGCTCTTCTCTAAACGGCGTAATAACAGTTTCCGCTGCGCCGTAAGCCTCGAAAGGTCCC
>Ga0157363_1007258_pt1 | contig 10487 bp, 5 predicted proteins | sample AttsexASBM1_FD_111477 | JGI IMG/M metagenome (GOLD analysis project Ga0157363, IMG submission 111477) | Fungus gardens microbial communities from leaf cutter ant in Ribeirão Preto, State of São Paulo, Brazil - Atta sexdens ASBM1 | ecosystem: Host-associated > Fungi > Mycelium > Unclassified ...
AGAGAGAGAGAGAGAGCGAGAGAGAGAGAGAGAGAGAGAGAGAGAGAGAGAGAGAGAGAGAGAAAGAGAGAAAGAGGAAGAGAGAGAAAAGGAGAAAGAGAGAGGGGAAAGAGAGAGAGAGAGAGAGAGAGAGAGAGAGAGAGAGAGAGAGGGAGGGAAAAAAAGTGAAAGATGGTGAGTAGAAGCAGGCAACCGACGGAAGGTCGCCAGATTTGATGGACCGGAATAGACTATTACTCCATCTCAATCGAGTAGCAAATATTTCGCTCTCAAAAAATTCAGTAGCCTACTATCGATCCCCATGGAGAACTCGGTCCACGAAGGCGGCCTCTCCTCGGAACTACTCGGCTCCATGATCTCCTTGTCCGGCAGACACTATCCGGCTTGGTTTCTCTAGTTCTCTTTTTTGTAATAATCTCAAACAGCCGCAACTCAGCGGCTCACGTAGGACATCCCATTACATCCCGTCTGCGCTTTTTGCATCGTCGGGTTTATAAAGACCGGTAGCACTTTGCAAACCTTCCGGGTCTTTCGCGCGCGCGAAAATCAAAAATTCTCTGAACACGAACACACCGCATTGATGGGTTTCAGCAAGACGACTATAGACGGCAGAACTAAAGCTGAGCTTACGTGGATATTTGCATCGCACGGTTGGATTGTAATTCGGGTATTATCCATTGTTTTAGATCGGATCAACTGTACTGTGTCCAGCTGTGCACAGATTACATGGTACATATGTTGTCTAATACGAGAAACGTATTAAATGTTTTACATTCTTCAATCAAATTAGCGTCTATTGCATTCTGTACTACAGCTACAAAACGTATTTATGTATAATTCATCTACAATAGAGCAAGAATTTTTTAATAAAAAATTTATGGCGCGTTAATGAAACTTTAATTCCGTTAAATGAGCGTATATTGAAACAAAATCAGAGGTATAGGAAATACATTATAGAAACGTGCATATTAAAAGCTATTGTTTGATCCATTCGACCAATCTATTTTCCTTCACTGCGTGAGTACGCATTAATGTATTCTACGTAGCTCGAGCGCATTTGCGGAAGCTATTGTTAATTCACAGAGGATGAAACAGCCGTTTCGCGATATGTCCAGGGTAGTACAGTGTTTACCACCAACATCACTATCACAACAATTGCATACACATTGAATTTTTAACATGCCGAGTATACAGATATCACGTACGCGAGATACCGCTTGCATTTAATATCGCTCCACGAAGTATTCAATCGTTCGATCTTCTTCCTACCGTGACGTGTCGACCGCAGCTGAAAAGAGAAGCACGTTCGCTATGCAACGCGAAGAGGCTTGATAGACTACAATCCGCAAACTCTCTCGACCGCAGTGAATTTTTCATTCGCTCTAAAAATATCGGATTATCGTATCTGATGAAACGGAATTCGTTTATAGATATTTAGCTTCATCGTATTGTAAACAATTTTTGTGCAAAATTTTTAGAATTGTTAATTTTTGTGCTTTTTATACGAATATAAACTATAATTATATACATTTCCTTGAATAAAATCATCAACGATAAAATATAAAAAGAAACTCTTGCCATTATACTTATTTATTGCATAGAGCGCATTTTTACAAAAAAATTGTTCAATGTATTTTACATTTACATATTACATGCAAACTTATTTATTAACGATCACTATATAACGATCATTATGTGGTTTATAAAAGATATAAAATACGTCAAATATTGACGCTATGGCAATTAAAATTTAATGGTTTTAGTTAGAGCATCAAGTTTTTCATTTTGTAATTCATTAACCGCTCAAGTTATTTCTTTGGAAAATTTATTACATCTAAAAGTTTGCTTGTTTTTAAATTCTAAATAAAAATTTATAAATTATTCCTTACAATATTTAGATCCCAATTAATCTGGAAATCACACGATCTATTTTTGTTTATGCACTAAACTTACATTATTAATAACGTATATTCCGCAAGCGATTATATTATTTCAACCGTTAAATCAAGCAATTTCTGTATTTCACATTTTAACATATTAAAATCCAACCGTATTACTTTTTTTGTAGCTGGCTAAAAATTGACGTGAATATATCGAAAATTATACCGTGGCATCGAACAATGGATTTTAACGCGCTATTCAAAATTTTATCAACAATGCTCTAATGTGACGAGAGACGACGGCGACGTGTCGGTCCGCGCAAATTGAAATGGGTATTTCACTTTGCGGAAAACCTGCAAAATAAATCACGCAGCCGAATTTTCCCGCAAAGTGGATATTTCTGATCGGAATTTATATCGGACTCCGAGGACTCCGCCCGTATTCCTTCTCGCGCGCATCTATCTGCGTAACGTACGCGTTCCGGTGAACATTTCCAGTATAAATGGATCGCGCCACACGACAAGCATTGCGATACACTTGCAGTCGTAAATTGAACCATAAGAGGATTCGCACGTAGCCTTTAGCTACAGAAGATCGAAGCTATTTATACTACTATTTCCGATATATTTTCAGCAGATCACATTAACCTCCAGCATGGGTGGGTTCCTTTGATATTGCACAAGATATAGTCTAATCTAGTATGTATATGTAGCTTATATAAAACCTTTTTGAAAAATAAGCATAGTGCTGCGATAAAGATAATGAAATTGAAGAAAAGTAAAAGGAAAATAGTTTAAAGAGATAAATAATTTACGTAAATTATTATACTTATAATATTACTATACTTATATTTATAAATTATTATATTTATAATAATACAGTTTTTAAGAGGATTACATATTGCAAAAATGTTTATGAAAGCTTTATAGCGGAGCTGCTTACGATCGTGTGAGTTAGGTTTGATATTGCAGAAATTGTTCGCAGAAACAATGACGCTGGATATGTCGACAGATGTGACGGTTCTAGATGTAACGGAAGAAATAATCCATGTTTACGTACGAGAAGAAAATAAAAAATTATGCGTATGCAGATACGATACATTTTCCATAAAATGAATGAGGGAAGGGAAACTACATATCCCGTAGTTATCTCGGAAAGAGTTACGTGTCTTTTACTATCGAAGTCGGCTGTGTCAGTGAAGAAACAGCCGTCTGTGTCGTATTATAAATCTCTTGCCGACGTGAACGTCATTTAAATTGTCGACCGTACAGCGCAATGACCGCACCTCTCAGATGCTGGTGTTGCATAGGGCATGCGCTATATAGCAATTGCAGTTTCGTACGAGATGCGAGGAGGAAAAAACTAGCGATTCGCTAGCCCGTTCATCGGCTCGACCCTTTTTTATCCCTTCTCAGTCATGGGAACGTGCGCGGAATGATATAAGCGCCACGTTTATCTCATTTGTGTACGCTAGACGAGAAGCGCTCCACGCCGCGCTAAGCAACATGATGTTTTATAAACGATCTCCCCCTCCCCCCCCCCGCACTTGCAATGCAGCTTTCCGCTTCCGTTTCCGCGGTCCGCAATGCGTTTCGTGATACGCTTTTCCGACTGACCGAACAAATGTATCATATAAAGATCTATATACTGAATGAAAAATATTCAATTTTTATGATAATTTTTTAGATCTGTTTATTTTTCATTGAAATTCAGTTAAAAATTAAAAAATATCTTTAAGATATTTTTGTGAGATTTCAAACAGAACTGTGCGTAGTGTGCAATTTCTCCATATTTTCACTATACAATAACAAAATTGCCGTTAATTAACAGTTAAGCCTGCGGCACACGATGCGTGTTTTCCTACAAGATTGATAAATTACTAAAAATTTTGTGTTCTGTCTCATATAGAAAATTGTTAGGGCTTAAAAAAAGATTAGTTTGCTCTAAAATTAATCGGGTCCTATTAAATAATTTGGGCCTTATATAGCATGTAACAAATTGTTTATCAGGAACCTATAAGAAAAAATTATCGGGATCCTATAAGAATAAATTATTAGGGCCATGCAAGAAAAACTTATCAGGATCCTATAAGAAAGAATTATCAGGGGCTTATGAGGAAATATTATGGGAATTAATTTTATGGTATTTTTTAAAACGGATCACTCATCCGAATGAGCATCATCATTCGTGTTGCTCTGTAATCGTACGGAATATATAATAACTGCTATACTTCGATGATCCACAAACACTGAATGTTAATAAATATATAATTATAATATATCTGTCAATATATTCCTGATAGAAATTTGTGCAATTTAACTGAACATCCAGTCAGTTACTATTATATTTACTATCGAATATTACTATATATTAATTCCGCTTATATGAAAATAATGCAACTGATTGTGAGCAAAATTAATTAGATAATTATTCAATAAATCCTTATATTCTAATAAATCCTTTTCAGACCCTTATGAGTTAGTCCTAATAAATAAGTTTATTTATATAAAATTTTGATGCATTCCTATCAAAGGGCCTTATCAGATATAAATAAGGAAGCCTTATTTATGACACCCCTAATAAATTATGATCGGAATCTTATTAGGTTAAAATAAGGAAATCTTTCTTATGGCATCCCTAATAAATAATGATCAGGTTATGTTACGTAGGGCTATCCCTAACAATTTTCTACACAGGGTGTGGTGCAATTTTAATAATTTATTAAAATGCAAGCATTCCAATAGAAAAATAAACATTGTGTATCGCAAGTTTTCTTTAGGCTGACTTGATATCGCCATTGACTACTGAGCAGCTTAACTATTTCGTTTCTTACTACTTGATTGCACCGGTGTCATGTCTGACTTAACGTAGTCCTCGACTCCTATCGATCTTTCTTGTGATTGTATTACGTACCATGTATAATTGTTTATCTGATTCAGTCTTTTTGAATGATATTTTAATTTATTATTTATTTAATAAAATTAATATTTAATAAAATTAACATTTATTTAATTTTACATTAAAATGAATAACAAATTTTACGTGTTACAATATAAATATATAAACGTGCAGCTAAAAATTTTTTAAATTTAAACACTAATATTACTATACTATATACATACATCCAATTTATCTGTTCTTTAATTCCGCAAAAATCGGATTATAAGCATTGCAGTAGTGGTTAGTAACGGTTGATTTGATTTACGCTAAATCCTGTTCCATGAAGTTTGATACCAAAAAGAACTTTGAAAGGAGAAGGAAATACAAGCGGAGCTTACTCTAAAGTACAGTTATTAAGCCTTTAACAATATTACATCTAAAAGACTTAAAAGTTACTCCGATATTAATGCCGATCCAATAAGACATCAGAAATCGAATTCGATTTTTTTTTTATTCATTATTCCATTCTACTATTATGCTTCACAGTCGAAATGCCGAATGAGAAAGATTCCGAAACCGACATTAAGTGTTATGTTCTTGTTAATCTAGCCGTGATTATATTTCTATCAGATGCACTCGTGAAACTTGGAATAAATTCATTCAAGATCTTTACAATTACTGCGGCTTCAATTTCCGGTCGACCCCATCGTAAAAATCGTCTTTCTAGTTATATCCATCAATTTCTCAAGCACTTCGAGCTTAAAAGAATTTGAACTGTTTCTGGTAAATATGTTTAAAAAATATACAATGAAAACGCAATATACTGTCGTTATCCGATCTCGATATTTAGTTATTAAATTGCATATTGAGTTCATCTATTATTTATGATCAACATTAAATGTTTCAAATCAAATAGTATTATTTAAGATTTTTGCCATTGTCTGGCAAAGGAAGTATAATGGATGAGACATAAAAATAGAATTCAATGAAAAATGAATTGATAGACGCTGTTTTTTCTCCTTTGAGCTATAAAGTGGAAGGTGCAAAACAATACACGCGTATCCTACTTAAAAGAGTTCGCTCCATTCTATTGACGAGTATCAATGGCGAGTATTTCGCGTATCGAACATATCGATTGAGCTGGACAGTGAGTATCGAAAACTTCCAGAGGATTTCACAATTTCACGACGGTCGACAACAAAAGTCACGTGAAATAACGCCCGGCGCGCAACTTTATTTATTGCAACGGACCACCTTTGAAATTCAATGGCACATATACGCACAGCACAACTCCTGGACAAATTTCTCACGCTATAACTTTGATGACGTCGCGTATCCGTACAGACTGTAAGTTTAAACACGAAGTGTGACATGCATTCAGGAGATTGCGCGGTTTCTATCAAATATGCAATTTCCATTAAATTGTTGCACATGAACCACTTGAGAAGGCTTTTCAGAATATACGCTTCATAAATACAGATTGTGTGCCCAGTTAATCGTTTTAAATATGTATAATAAATTTCCATCCCGAAACTTGCGGTTCATTATTTATACAATCCACACCATAGCTGTTATTATCTAGGAAAGTGAAACCATTTATTATATACAACGTTATTATATTAAATATTTTACACATTTAATATAATTTATTTATATTATATATGATTTATTGTTTAAATCATATTGCTCGTTACTTCAAAACACAACACAAAATATTCAATTTTACAGAAAATGAGAAAAACAATATTTCACGTGACGAAAAATTATTGACTAATCAAATAATATTGGCAAAAAATATATTCTTAATATGATCATTTTTGTTATTTTTGTGTTTCACAAACTTACACAACCATCCTTTTTGAGTTTGACAATTTTTTTATTTATTGTGTTGTAATTGAAGTTAAGCTAGTTTTTTTTGATGATTGATAGAGTAATGTTTATCTAATTCAATCATGATAATAACTCAAATTCTTTAATAACAAAATTCTTTGAATTGTGTCACTTTTGAAATAAAGGAGCGATATTTTAAAAATAAGCTCTTACTTGTGCAGACTTTATATAATAATTTATAATAATTTAATCGGTCCAACAACATAATTTTTAGTTAAAATTGAATGCTCTACAATTTATCATAAACATAGGACTTTTATCTTTTTTTGCTCTCATCGCGGAGCTAAAATAAATCGTCACATGAGCGCAAAAAATTATTAGCCGTTGGCTATGTACATATCTCTTCGACCGTATATTGGCAACAGCTTGCAGCCGTACCATCGAAAGTTCTAGGAAAGAGAAGTCCTCCAGATAAAAAGCCAACCGTGTATCGCTATGTACATATATTTCCTTGGAGTATTTTGTACGGGAAGCGCAGCTGGTGGCGTTTGTTGAATGTCAAGCCAAGACGAATTGCTCAGACACAACTGATCTTTCTATTGGCAGCCTGCATGGTTAACTTATATATTCTCGTATCGCGTAATGGAGTTCGTCTCCTGTATATCACATCTTCCTTCCTCTGTCTCCACATTTCGCGTCGAACACGTAGACCTTTTCTTTCGTGTGTCCATTTTGTTCGGGATTACGAGCTGCCGTCGCAGCTGCGTCCTATTCTCGCGGGTAACTCTACTTCTTCTTGCCCGGTATGTCGCGTGTTTACGAGAAATCGAGACACTTCAGGAAACTCGCAAAGTCACGACTCTACTTGAGGAAGATATTACGCCTGATCTCCGCAAATTCGTCGGTGAAAAGAGAAAGAGAAAGGGAAGAGAGAAAAGAGAGAGAGAGAGAGAGCGCGCGCGAGAGAGAGAGAGAGAGAGAGAGAATGTCGTGTCTCAGTCGAGATAATCTGCTTTGCAACCGTTCGCAGGTTGATGTATAAAATGGCTCGGAAAAGTAATGAACGTAAGGCGGTAAGTTCCAACGAATCTCGCGGGAGCAGTTTGCTGTGGACCGTGATTTATCGCTGTTGAACTACACACGAAGAAGGAGCACTCGTGCGAACCGCGGCCGCTATTTATACGGATCTTGCCGCTGACCCCTGCGAAAGAACTCGATCGTGATAGATTCAACCTTATCGCTGCATCATTCAACCGTAAAGGCACCAGAAATACGTTATTATGTCTAATAATTCAGCGTTTAAGTAAAAAGTAGCGAGGAAATTAAAATAAAGCAGCGTGAACAAGCAGGTCACTGTTAAACGAATCTCTATTACATTAAAACGTTGTAAACATGTCTTGATCGATTGATCAATTTCCCAAACAAAAACAAGTGCAACAAGACCGCATAGTTTTTGTTAGCCAACTGTTAAGTAACTTTGTAAGTAATTAATCGCGTTTATGCATCATTAAGATAAAAACTCTATATAAAGATAATTATTTACACACGTGTGTTTCGCAAAAATAATATCATAGAATAAATATAAGATATTGTAATAAAAATTATAATAATATAATTATATATATGCATATACCTGCACTCACCAATGACGTAATTATTAAATTGTCATTTTGCTTACAAAAAAAGTACGGAATATAAAGAAAAAAAGAAACAATATAATTTAAAAGAACATACTTTTTTTATTTCTTTACAATCAATTATTACAACAAAGTTGTATTTCAAAATTAACATTGTGACGTTTCAATAACTTAATAGATTAAAAATCATTTTCTGGAAAAACTTTTTGTTTTTTGAAATCTATCATCGTGAAATGAGCGGTATAATAATTATAATTTATAGAGTAATAAAAAAAAAAGTTCGTTGTTCTTAATTAAAACTACGTAAATTTCGTAAATATATATAAAGAATCTGCTGTAAATTGATGGTGAAAGCATTTATTTCGTGGTGCGCATGTATTTAATTTAGAGTAACAGTACTTAGCTACCCGCGCTACGTGTAAACATTAATTACGAAATATGCCAGCGATAGATTCTCTTCTCCACCGACACCTAAAATCTTGCTACAATATTCAAGGAAGTTGTATCTGGTTATGCATCCGCGTTTCCATTAAAACGGATAGATTTAACCAACGCGGCAAGAGCATTAAGCCAACTATGTGAGGAAATAGATATGCTTAATGAAACGCGCTTTCGGCGCACACGGTGCCTAACTCGATTTCTACCATCGCGGCAACCAGGCCACGTGATGCGTATGTTACTGTATACGATGAACTTATTATCATATTTCCCACCTGATAACCACTACGAAACTTGATGCTTTGTCGATGCGAATATATAACTGATTCGAATATTATCTCTAATGCGTAATTCTTTATATTCCTCAATATTATTAAAACTGCAACAATTGCGACAGTTGCAAATGAACATTGAAAAAGAAAAAGAGAGAGAGAGAGAGAGAGAGAGAGAGAGCGAGAGAGAGAGAGAGAGAGAGAGAGAGTGTGTGTGTGTGTCTGTGTGAGTGAGTGAGATTTATATTAATACAAAGAATATTTTTTCGTGGTTTTTTTTGGATACCATATTGCAGCGAATAATGATTTATATAAAATTTTTGTGAAATTTTGAAAATCGCACGAAAATATTACTTCATAATATAATTTTAACGCATAAGGAAGACTAAAAAAGGTAACAATTACAGTAATTTACAACTTTCCTAAGCATTTTGTATTGGTGAATAGCGCAATTTTCAAACACATTTCATTCTAAAATAATTATTTTTGAACCTGGAATAATTGCCCACAAAGTGACAAGAAATTTCACTATAAATGTTTTTGTATCATATAAACAAATACGACAGAGATTAATTTTGTAATCATACTGTGAATAACATTTGAATAATGCTGAGAATCAATCGACTAGTTAATTAATTTTTTGTACGGTTTAATAAAATAGGTGGAACTTGAGTTGCCAGTTATATATAGTTAGACAGAAAGTTTGATCGTCTTAAGCGAAAATCAGCTTAAGGAAAACTGACTCCAAAACTGACAGTTTATCTTTTCCACTTTGAAGTTCTCAGCAGTTGAGAATAGAATCAGCTGCCGTTTAACGATGCCTTAACTACATTTAATTATGAAACTTGTCGATATATCACTTATGGACATTATAAAATTACAGTTATTATCTCTCATCGTGCTATGGCAGAAACATTTCATGGAACGGAATCACTTCTAAGTTGAAAGCCGATTGTTACGATGCAAATTATGAAAGAGAATAAAGACGAGATTCTTCGGATCGTTGTTAAGTCCGCGAAACAATTTCACAAATTGCAAGCAAACCAAAGTGAAAATCGGTCGTACAGAGAAAATTGCCGAGAGTAAACTGATATTCCCCTTCTGTCTTCGGCGGATAATTAATCCCTTACATTATTCTAATGAAATACGTGAGCGCAGGAGACAGAGAGCCGGAAGGGACCGGAAACTTAGTTAGGAGAAGTGAAAATAAGCGGATAATGATAATAGTTCTTGGACCATAGATTTTCCTCGGGCAAGATTAGGGGGCGTAACTTCCGGCAACTTTGGGGGAGTGCAATGACAACGACGGCGACGATGGCGACGACAAGGAGGACGCCGGTGGGAACTCAAGATGTTCGATAAAATTTTACGTAGTAAACTTACATAGTTACTGGCAAATGCAATTTCAATGTTTACCTGAACCTTCCATTGTAGACGGGTAGCTCGTCGTAAAGATGCCATAACCTGTTTTTTTTTACGATAACAATAATTGTGAACATGAAGATAAATTATGTTGACTATTGTAGACAGTATCTATTTTTCATAGAAC
>Ga0157363_1007259_pt1 | contig 10486 bp, 3 predicted proteins | sample AttsexASBM1_FD_111477 | JGI IMG/M metagenome (GOLD analysis project Ga0157363, IMG submission 111477) | Fungus gardens microbial communities from leaf cutter ant in Ribeirão Preto, State of São Paulo, Brazil - Atta sexdens ASBM1 | ecosystem: Host-associated > Fungi > Mycelium > Unclassified ...
ATTGTAACAGACAAGCATATTTTGCTATCACGTCTTTATATTAGCTACAACAGCAATTCTTTGTATGTATTAGCAAATTAGCTATAGTAACTAATGCAATTTTAATTAATCAGAATTAGCTGTGGTCAGAAACATTTTTTTTCCGTGTAGTTTGCTTGAATTCACTGCAAATCCAAATGTGTAAAATTAACTTCAATATGTGTGTTATTTTCCGTATAAAAATAAAAACTATATTGCACGTTTAATCAATATTTGAATGCAAATTATGCAAATTATAATATGTTATTTTTACATGGAAAACTAATCACACACTTACATTGAAATCACTTTTCATACACTTAAATTTGCAAAAAATTGTGAAATTCACATAACCTTTATTAGGCACCAAGATCCGTCTTTAACGAATATATTTTTCTTCGTTTGTATAAAAATATAAAAGTAAAATATAGATAGAAAAAATTTTGTAAATTAGCTAACACGATGATGATCATGTATCATTTACTTATTCTAGTTTTCCGGTTTAATTATAGGACGTTATATCGTTGTATCGACGTTAAATAATAACTGAATAAAATTAGAATAGAATATATAACTAAGGTGAGATTTTATTGAGTTATCATATGCTTTGCGAGAGAGGAAGAATATAACTCGAGAAGCGTTAAACGTGAATTATTTGAGGAAATATTGTTCAAATTATTCACTAACATAAAATTCACACCGAATAGAAAGTAGTAAAAATAGGTGAATACATAAATTCTAGAATTTATAAAAAATAACATTTACTCGATCTTTCATATCAAAAACTTCAAATATTACGGTATCTTTTTTAATTATGCAATTCTTCGGTTTAAAACTCTGTCTTTTTCCCGAATATAGGCAGAAGTGAATTTTCATTCCTTTACATATCCATCGATCTATATTCTATATATTTGTACAATGTCTATTAACGTATAAGGTATTACAATATTTGAGATTACAATATTTTGTGATTCATTTTAGACACAATAAAAATTAACAACTTTGAATTAATATCTGATATAAAAGTATAATAAAGTCGGTAATAAACAGGATCCATTCGCTGTAGTTTTGATTGCGTAAATATACAATACATATAACAATAGATTGGATAACATTAACGTAACAGATTCTGTTGACAATAAAATATCGCGAATTGAATTCGCGAAAGCGTAGATATGCAAACTTTTACTGCCTAACTTGCTCTTTACTACTAGTCCAACTTCGATTTTTAGCACGCGATTTGGAGAATCGTGCGCATCTCTCTGCATCAAAATGAAACTTTATACTAACGTGAATCGATACCCGGCAGTAATACAAGGTTTATGACCGCATGCTTTGTCACTGTCGCATTTATCGATGACATCTCGTGCATCGATCTGTCATCGTTGGTAGTGAAAACCGGCGGCCGGAACGGCGAAATGATCTCGCCTACCGCATTGATCCTGCCATCACACAGATCCGCCCATTCGTTCATTTATGATGAAGTTTTACAGCCGAATTGATCGATCGACTTGCATTTGGCACGCAAATCGAAAATCTTTTTCTAATCAAGCGAACAATAAGCATATTTTAGCATTTCTTTTCATGTTTGTCATAAAAAGTAATTGCACATATTTTAAATGCATGTATATAATTATAAGAATAATAAAAATTCTTGGAACAATCAAAATGTATTCTTGATTAGGATATAAGAAAAATCTAAATGCATTAAAAAGACAAAAATATAAAATAATTTAATATTTTTAAAACTTTATATAATATCAAGATTATTATTTAAGAGACTACCAAAAGAGTTGCGAGATTGTGAATTAAAACAATTGTTTTTAATAGTACTTTCTAGTACATCAGAATATTTCTAAAAGAAACCGTTGACTATGATTAAACACTCGGTACAAAATATTGTAACTTCTAGATTATCATTTTGCGCGGCATATTTATCGGACGGCTACCTGAAGATGTTGCACCTTCAGACGCGAAAACACGCGAGGCAGAAGATAACTCCCGTATAGGGAGAAGAGGGTGAGACGGGAGGGAGATAGGAGGGGCGAGTCGGTAAACTCGACGTGCAGTTTCTTCGGCAGTACAAGAGCATCCACCTTCGCTTTAATCAAGTCGGAGAGCAGCGGGCGCGCGCGAGCTACCGTAAACGGGTTATATACCTGGAGGAACTCACCTTCACGACGTGGTGTTTCTGATTAATGCTCGGCATCCTCAGGACACGGCACCAGAGCAGCGTGTCTTGCCCCATGGGTAAACGAACCTGCACAGCAATTCGAATGGTACTTCGTTAAGCGAGTATAATTCCATGAGAAACTAACGGATAGAGCCGCTACATTGGGACCATTGATACTTCGTATCAGCATCGATGTCACGGAAATGTATCAATGTATCACTTTATACAGGAGGAAAATTTGATTCTGACATATACGCAACTATATATATACTAGAAATGCATACATTTTGAAACAATTAAACTGTAAAGTATAATATTCAAATTGCTCGTTTTTTTTTTGCAAAGCAAATACACAAAGGAAACGGTCTATAATCGAGCAGAACAAAGTTAACAATATTTCACTTTATTATAGGAAAAACAAATAGAATTAATAAACCTTTCGGAACACACAGGTCCTTTATCAGCAATTATTCAATGATAATTGATCGATATCAAATAATTAACATTACATTTATAATAATTGATTAATTCGTTGCAAGGAAACATTTGAAACAGTTGTACTAAAGCAGTTTGTTTTTCAGCCTTAAAATCCTATTTTTTAATGTAAATGTAGAGATGACATTTTTTAAAAATAATGTTTGTCAATTTTCAGTGTCAGAGAATAAATTGAAATTAAAGTAAGGATGCATTCCCTAATAGCAAGCTGACGTCAAAAGGATGTCAAAATGACGACAAAATGACGTAGCTTGCTACCTGGGTTACTATATAGTAAAATATAAAAAGTATAAGCAAAGTTGGAGAAATACGTAGATATTATATGCACTTATATTTTTAGCTTCAAATGATTATTTCCATTTCAAAAATTAGAATTTCCATTATAAATTTTCTATAACTATTTTCTATAATAACTAAGTTTTAATAACAAAATCACTGTAAAATCACTGTAAAATTTTAAATTAAGAGTAAACACAACACAAAATAAAAATATTACTATTAAAATATTATTACAAAATGTGTTATTCAAATGTATAAAATATAAATGATATTTTATATATGGTTATTATCAGATACAGTCAAAGCGTAAAACATCAAGCAGATTATTGGAAAAATATATTTGTGCCATAAATATTTATTCTATCGGATCATAATTTCATTGTTTCGAAAATATATTACATTTCATCTTTCTTTTAAAAGTAATCGTCATTTAACAAATACAAAGAGTGTCTATCTGTATCTGGGATGAATAATAAGAAGTATAAAAGGGGAAAATTCGAGGAACTTAGCTACTTGATGCATATGTCAGGTTAATGGTTTGTTACAACGGAGTAAGAGCAGTTAAACGCAAATATATACGAGAAATTCATTACCATATTTTCCGACGCCGCGTGCGACTTACGTAACAAGGTTGCAAGTTGCTTTTGTGATATACGAGCCCATTTCGCTCTGTCTCAAAGCGGCGCCTTCCACGCCACGCGACTATTTTGCACAGTTCTCATGCACGGCCGGTTGTATTGTGCACGAACGTGTTGCGAGTTTTTCGGCACGTATAACAGAATAAGAACTGTATGTACTGGCGTTAGTTGCGTTACTTGTTTTACGTGTTTCGCTCGATATACACAGGCTGTATTGTTACGTGTGAACACATATTGTTTAAAATGGTACTTCGCAATATTGTAGACACCGCTTAGCCGTATCCGGCTGCATTGTACACCGATGTACCTCGATTATTTCGACATGTAGAGTAGAAGATTTATAAATGGTGAGATGAAAAATATTTAGTTTATAAAAATTTCTCCGGCGCAAGTCGAATATATAATATATAGGTTTCATGGAATACGATGTAGCAACTTGCTTGCACCATTTTCAGATTTCGCGATTTCTACCGTTTGTTAGAGAGAGAGAGAGAGAGAGTGCCACTGTTTCATTAATTTTTACATTTTCACCGCACATTTGCGAATATTATTTCTGTTATAAATTTTTCTTGAAACATGTTGAATTTATTTTAATTCAAAATTAAAATATATGTCCCCTTACACTGAAAAAAACTTACTAAATCTTAATTTCTTTGAATAGTATTAAGCAAACATTAAAATTTAGTATTTTATTCAGTGTATCTGTCTTTTATTGTATCTTGTTTTATTGTTTGTCAATGACACCACATCATGATACCCTAATTACAACTAATTATACAAGTTGTACGGTTTTGTAACTGATTTGATTAATTATACGCTTCTCGCTTCGTGACAGGATAAGAATTATACATACCAGTGTTAGTTGTGCTACTTGTCTTGTATGTATCTCCTATCTACAAGTCAGATTCTACTGAATTACTCACGGAGTACGAGATTTTGCGCATCAATGGAACCACGCTCGGTGTTACCATGTATCTCGGTAAATACGGAGACCCAAAGGGAATAGGTACAGGGGAAAGGTTGGGTGCTGGTGGATCGTTTCAAACTGTTCGCCGCGGGGCGTATGGACGACCGTTCGAGAAAATTACAATTCTCTTTTTCGCGCATCTCTCCCTCTTCCGATGAGCGACGATCGTGGATCCTGGCCCTAAGCGCTCCAACCACGCCGGCGGATTCTCCCACGCGCTTATGCGAAATTATCGATGTCGAGATTACCGGGAAGGACGAGCGCGTTTATTGTTTTGCGGTCGAGCACGTTGACTGACGCCCCGGGGCGATGGAGAAATTTTTAGGGACCACGCGAACGCATTTCCGATTTCTGACGCCGGCAAGCATCGAACTGTCTCCGCCATTTCGAAACGATCTTTCTTCGTTGACATTCACAAAGTGACATAAAATGTTCGAAAATAAAATACAGAAATTTTCATGAATCCATCTATAATTAAATAGAAAAAATCCTGTATTCATTTAAAGAAAGGATTTTGTAATTCAACAAGCTATCAATACCTTTAACAAGTAACCTGTAAATATGTGACAACAAATTGATTTGTGTGATTATTGCACTAATCTGCATAAAAACACACACACACACACACACACACACACACGCACACACCAATTAATTATTAGTAACAGAAGCAAACTCTATATAGAATCTAACCTATCTTTTGGATAGACTTTAAGCTCGTTTATGTAGAAATCGTAGATGATCGTGAAGTCTTAAGTCGTAGGAAACTGACCAATCACAGTCAAATATAGGGAGGATAGACTAGAATTGATCAATTTCTTATGATTTAAGACCCTACATCTATGACTTCTATATATATGAGCTTCTTATTTGCAAGTGATATTGTTGATTATTTATTACATGAGAAATAATTAATTTGTAACTAATCAACAATAGTAACTAATCGATCGTTTTTTTTTAACAAATATATTTGTTTTTCCTTCATTTATTCTTATAACAAAATTATTTCTCTCAGTGTTAAAGCTCCAAGTAGAACAAGTCACAATAATGTCAAAATTATATTAAAATAAATTGGAAATGATTAGAAAATGACTTTTGAAAAATGACTAATAATTTTAAAGTCATTTTGGAGATTATTTTGATAGACTTTATATTATAATGACTCGTGGTTCTGCTCGGCGGATCTGCTTAAATATTTCTATAAAAATTTATGTACATATCTGATTCTGCAAACCGTACGTTGAAATTTTTTTGAATCACAATCATGAGTAATAATTTAATAATTTTATATGCACGTCTTTATAAAAATATTAATAATCTAATGTTAAGAATCTTAAATCTGTTAATAATTTATTGCGATATCAATAATAAAATAACTAGTAATTAAGACATGTTTGATTTTTAATTCTAAATTTGTTAAAATAAATTCAACATGTTTCATCAAAAAGTTATAACGGAAATACAATGGTATTCGTAATGTACGGCGAGAATATAAAAATTAACGAACCGGTAACAATCCTTCTAATAAACAGTAGAATTTTAAGAATGGCGCAATGTAAATTCATTTCTCATCAGCCTCGTCTTCTTCTGTGCCTATTCTTCTATTCATATTCATCGTGGCGCGATACAAAAGTTACTCGACTGTTCGGTAACTTTTGCATACTAAGTTAAGAGCAAACTTTCTCGCGATATTCAAAAAAAGAAATGCAGGTCGAATACAGAAATATAATGCCAGTGATATTCTAAAAACATCAATGACAAAACATATCAATAATTTTAAAAAATTCAAAAATAAAAAAGTTCAAAAATATCTTAGATATTTCAGTATTTTGACACTAAAATTGGAAATGAGATAAATAATCATTAAATAATTGGAACTGAGATAAATAATCATTAAATAATTTTGAAGAAAAATTTCGAGTGAATGAGCAAAATAAACACTTGAAACGTCATTGGAATTTCATCTATTATTTTCTATAACCTAGAAAATATTCGTAATTCATTCACAAGCATTATATTTAAATATATCTAAAATACGAAATAATTCCCCTGTAATTAATATATAAATTTCTTTCAGTTACTTTAGTTCTCTTTACATTGTTTGCTAAAGTAAAAGAAACATATGCTGTTCCTTAGAACGAGGAAGGAAGACGAAAAGTAACGTTCAAATGCAGCTAAAAAGTATAGACCTGTTATCTCGATTATTCCACTACGGCGATTGTAACGAAGTCTCGGTAACGCGAACGGGCACAAAAATCTCGCGAAAAATGGCAAAATTCGACAAACTGGAAATGTATTTACGAGCGAATACATTTTGTGCTAGGCGCTTGCTTGTCTCAAACGATATTACATGGTCAACATTTCCGGGTCGTTTATCAGCACGTCCAGTGAATGATCTTGCACTTTTTCGCAGACCAACGAGCGTAATACGCAAGGGTGGCCCGATTCCGGTCTCGATATAAACTATAAACAGCGCCAGGGCAGACGGTGAAATTAGCATTGTCCGATTCTCGGCGATAGCGCCGACCTCGTAATCTACGACCCGGCGACGCTAATGAACGAATAGTTTTTGCCGGATGTGACCCGGTTAAGATTTATGTTGTCATAAATTCGGCACACAATGCCTTCTCTCTTTCTCCATCTCCATCTCTCTCTCTGTCTTTCTCTCTCTAACCCAGCTGCGTGATAAAAATCCAGTCGCGCGCGCACCCAGCTAAATGCATTCGAACATTCATTTCACGCACGCGACGTACATACGCACACACGACCTGTACACGTGTCGACGAATGACGGAAACAAAACCGTATGACGAGAGAGCTTTGAAAAAGCTTGTTCTCGGATCTGGATAAACGAATGATTCGCCGCGCGTCTCTACAAACATTAAAATGCTGATCGTGCGAAACCAATTTCTCTCCCTGTTTCGTACGTGAATATTTTTAACTTTCTCTCTGTTTAGGTTTGCGAAATAATCGATATTTCTTTACAATCTTCAAAGCTTAAAGATTTATCAGATGTCCAGTAAAAAAGCGATCGGAATTGGAAATTTATACTTTTTTGTATAAAATAAATTGTATAAATATGAAAGTTTAATAAAATCAATATAGTTAATAATACATGTTTATAGTTTAAATGAAAATTTTCTCATTTTATTTTAATTATTTTTGTAAAACATCGACTTCTTATTAAAATAATTTTTTATTAAAATAATTTTTATTCGAGTTCTAAAATTCCGTTACAAATTTTTTTGTATTACTTTGAAATTATGCAGTAAAAAAATCTGTAATTTTTTTTTCATTTATTTATAAAATACTTGTAATACAGCTTACTTAAAAGAATCAAGTGTTGAGTGTTACCTATTATTAGTTTTATTATTATTTTAACATTTCAAAAATCCGGAAAAAGAGAGAGAGAGAGTCCAATCTTTGATGAAGAGTGGAATTTTTTTACTTTCATTACAAGTTTTCAGAAAACTTCAGTACGAAGCTAAATATTCTTGATTTAAAATTAATATTGAGTTAATAACGAGTTACAATGCTGACGATGATTCTTCAGCGAAGACTGAATAAAGTAACTTGGTTATCTTAAATACTTAAATGAAACCGGCTTGAATCTTGCCCTCCACTACAAATCGAGTCCAATATCACAACGCCGATGGCAGATCCACTTTCGTGAACTCTAATTAAAACTCTTTAATCGTCTTTGTTCGCACTCGCGAATTTCTCCGCGGTCGGGATGAATATTAACTTTGTTCTTGTTTCTTGTCACGTGCCGTCGTAATAACGCAAATCATAATAAATGCAATGTACCAACTGCTCTCTTTCTCTCATCTCTTTCCTTCTCTCTTTTAATTACATCTGAAGTAAAACGAAATATTTCCTTCCGTTAATTTTATTCATTAAACATTTATCTTGATAGAATCTCTGAATCATATCCGTAGAGTGATTTTTATCTCATAGGATATCTTGTGAATATAAGGATTTAAATGTTAATTAAAAATAGAGCAACTCACCTGTTTGTTCAAAATGTCCCAGATTTTCAGAGGCGGATCCGTTTCCTGATTACGCGAATTTCGTCTGGGCTGTGCGTCTCTTTGCACCAGATACAATGGTCTCGATCCTCGCACTGCCCCGTGATCAGGTAAAATACCGGCCGCTGATACCGGCTCCTCGACGTGATATTGCCATACCACTTGCATCGTGTCGTTCTGAAACATAAAAGAAGATCCAAAGTCAAAACGAGTGTCTCGTTCTCCGCTTTTTGCCGCCGAAAAATATCGATAGAGGATAGGGGCTACAAAGGCCTGTGGCTTTGTATCCAGGTCGCTATAAAAACTGCTGCTTCTCGGAAAGAGGTGCCTCATATACGATACGAATAAACGTCCTCTGCTGAAGATAGCGCGCTTGGCTGCGCCTTTTAATCAAACCTTTTGTAAAATTTACGATCAAAAATTGCACCACTGGCAAACCATTGTAAGTCATTTTTATAAACTTTAGAAAAATAAAAGAGGAAAACACATTCATTTTTATTACTAATATAATTCCGATAACACTTTTTTTATAAAAGAAGATTCACCAAAAGAAAAATGTCGAAGTATTGCGAAACAATTGTTACTTGTGACATTTTCTTCGATATTTATTACGAAAAAATTTGTTTGTAAAAATTTGATGAAATATACGTTCTTGTGAAATATATTTCATTAAACATTGTAAAAAAATAAAAATAAATGACTTATTTGCTAGGAAAAAAATTTTATTTCGTTTAAACAAAATTCCATTTCAGTGAAGTAAAGTAAATATATTTCTCCCAAATAAATTTTTAAGCATCTTTTTCTCGGTATGTTTTCTCGTGATTGAATACAAATATATATTTTATATGTGTGTGAATTAACGCAAAGTAACAGTGCGAGGTATTTTTCTCGTCTCATATGACTTTTAATAATTCCACTATTAAACTCCGGACTCGATTATATTTACGACCACCCAGGGTGGCTTAAGCCTTTCGGCACCCCTAAGTTCGCGAGAGGGTCGATTGCTCTTGGCGCGCGCCAATCATCTGCGGTCGCGCTGCGGGCATACGCGATTCACCCCCCGAGAAGAAAGGCGGCCATCGAGGGTGGTCGGGTCATATACCAAATACAAGCGGCAATGTCCCGTCGTCCGCCTGTCGCGGTTGCCCGCGAAACGTACACGTGTCCAACCGCGCCAAACTTGGGGTCGCTTTTACACAAGCAAGCCACTTACACGTTGCGGGACAATCGCGCCTGATTGGGGACTGACCATACGTGAACTCGTTAACCGATCCGTTCCAAAAAAAAAAAATGTCACTCATTGACGCGAGTGGTAGGAATAAAAATGAGAAGCACGCAGTTATTGTCAGCCGAATTTGCAAGTTTGTAATCAAGGCAATTTCTGTATCAACATTGATGTTTTCATTGATGGCAGACTCTATCTTCTTTAATTCTTAATCGATTGATTTTGATCATTTATTATATAATAAAACATAAACTGGAGCAGCAACCTTTTTTAAAGGTCATTTTCTTTCTTTCAGAAAGAAATAATATTTTGGCGAAATGCATAATGCTTATTTCGCTTGCATAAAAATATGATTTTATTTTTGCAGCTATAACTTGGCACCAACGGGCTGCAAAAAATTCACAAATGGACCATAGATTGCGCATGACTGAACTATAAATATATCAAGATTCACACCGATGGATGGATGAAATGAGAAATTGAGATATCTTTCATTGAAGATGTGAAAAATTTTAACATTTTAACATTTTTTTAATTTTAATTTTTTAGAATAGTATGTCATAATATTCATAATATGTACATAGATAAAAAAAAAAGATAAATGTATCAGTTAGCAAAATGATAAAAATCTTAAATATTAAGTTTTTGACACGTACGACTCTAA
>Ga0157363_1007260_pt1 | contig 10486 bp, 7 predicted proteins | sample AttsexASBM1_FD_111477 | JGI IMG/M metagenome (GOLD analysis project Ga0157363, IMG submission 111477) | Fungus gardens microbial communities from leaf cutter ant in Ribeirão Preto, State of São Paulo, Brazil - Atta sexdens ASBM1 | ecosystem: Host-associated > Fungi > Mycelium > Unclassified ...
ACAGCAATCATGTCCTTGGCAATGGTTTCACCCGGACGAATACCGGCATCAAAGCGGTCTTTCACGATATCAACCAGACCATAATCAGTCAGAATTTCAACTTTGATGTCCGGGTCCCCAGACACAGCTTTGTGATTATGTATGAGCAGAACGGCGAGCGGATCAGTAACCTGCAGAAGATAGGGAGCATCCATTCCGGTGTGGATGTATTCAGACAGACCGGTAATACCAGCGTGAAGTTTGAATTAGAAGGGAATTCTAAAGTAGAAAGCCACTAATAAACTTAGAGGTTAGCTTTGCCCCTATAATACAGAAGCATTCAACGGATGTTATGTTTAGTTCACTGTTTGAAAGCGAAATCATAGAGGTATCTCGCTATACCTTTAACCTCCTGTCTAGGGAGTCATTATCATGCCGGAATTATGTTTCTGAATGGGGCGGGATATTGGGTTAACGTCAGGGTCTCCTTGAATTAATTTACTTTTTGGATCAGAAAGTTGGCCCATAAATTCTGTAAAGCCAACAATTTTGACAAGTCAAAGTCAGAAACGTTTTTGGTAACTTATTGTTAGGCCAGAGAGTTTAGACTGCCTAATAATTCAGGTGTGCACAGCAGGATGATCGGTTGCTGGCTCGTCGCCGCCGTGCGGGAACAGGCGTTGGCGTAGCGTCAAGTCAGGCGTGGATTCGCCAACCCGCCCGCGTTGCTTAAGCACCGGCACCACCCATCGGGCAAAGTCGTGGAAACTGTCGGGACTGAGCCATTGCGCCAGATTGATGCCATCGGTTTCACTCTCATCCAGCCACTGCTCAAGCTGGGTCGCCACCTGTTCACCGCTGCCGACAAAGGTTTTTTGTCGGCCGAGTCCGGAGTGGGGCAAGAAGACTTCGCGCAGGGTTTTTCGGGGTTCACCCTCGGCACCGGTAACCATTTTCAGCAACGATTGGTTGGAATTGGTGTGACGCCAGTCGAGCGGCGCATCGATATCATGTTGCGATAGATCAACCCCGGTGCTTGCGGCGTAGTGAATCAATGCACCTTCCAGGTCATAGTAACTCTGCAATTCCGCAAAGCGGGCCTGCGCGGCGTCGGCGGTCTCTGCGGTTACCACTGTTACCGCGCTGATAAATTTGATGCTGTCGGTCGCGCGACCATACAGATGTGCCTGTGCTTTGATTGCCTGCACCTGTTTCCTCACCCCTGCGGCATCTAACCCGGCGACAAACACCACTTCCGCATGTTTTGCCGCAAAGGCTATACCACGCGGCGATCCCCCGGCCTGGAACAGCACCGGAGTACGTTGAGGGCTGGGTTCGGACAGATGCGCATCAGGGACATCGAACCAGCTGCCATGATGGTTGATGGCATGAACCTTGGCTGGATCGCTGTAGATACCGGCCTGTTTATCCCGCAGTAGCGCATCACGTTGCCACGAGTGCTGCCACAGTTGGTAGCACACCGTGAGAAACTCATCGGCACGTTCATAACGCTGGTCATGGTCCATCTGCCGTTCCAGCCCGAGGTTACGCGCCGCGCTTTCCAGCTGTGAGGTCACGATATTCCATGCGATGCGGCCATTGCTGGCATGATCCAAGGTAGTGAACTTGCGCGCCAGCAGGTAAGGCTGTTCGTAAGTAGTGGAGACCGTCACGCCAAAACCGAGTGTTCGCGTGCGGGCTGCCATTGCGGAAACCAAAAGCAGCGGATCGATCAACGGTGACTGGATACCGCGGCGCAATGATGCGGCAGGAGAGCTGCCCCAGTTATCCAGCAGGCCGAGCGCATCAGCAATAAACAAACAGTCGAAGTGATTTTCTTCCAGCAGCGTGGCGAGTTCGGTCCAGTAACGAATATCGGTATAACGCCAGCCCTGCTCGTCAGGATGACGCCACATGCCATAATTAATGTGTGAAACGGCAGCCATCGTAAAGCCGCTCAAAATCATTCTTTTTTTCTCTGTCATAATTATTACCAGCGCAATAAAAACAAAGGAGGATAATAAAAATCCGTGCGATCGGTAATGATGTATTTTGCAATTCCTAATATCAAAAGCAGAATTAATTAATGCGATTTTTTATTTGCGTAATTAGCATTTAAATATTTTATTTCTGCGTGCTACCGTGCCGATCATATAAAAATAATGAATCAACTTTCTGATTCAGCTGCGATTGCGGCGTACAACACCTGCGGTTATCGGAACCTATCATGCAAAATAAACATCGCGAACAGGCGGTAGATACCGCGCGTCGTCGTTTTATTAAATTGTCGGCCCTCTCTCCGTTGATATTTATCGGAATGGGGAGCGGTTTTCCTGCACTGGCGGCTGATGATGAAAGTCAGCGTTACGGAAAAACCTTAATTGTCGGGCAAGCGCTCGAACCGACTTTATACGATCCTAATCGACAGTATTCCTATGAAACCTACCGGGTAGATAAACATATTTATGAATCCTTAGTGGCGGAGGATTTATCCGTGCCCGCTACTCGGGGAACGCCGCCCATTGTTCCGCCACTTGCCACCCACTGGGAAGTGAATGACGATGCCACTGTCTACACTTTCCACCTGCGCCCAGATGTGATCTTTCATGATGGCACGCCGTTTAATGCCGACGCAGTGCGGTTTAATGTGCGACGTTTTACCGATCCACAATTTGAATATTTTGACCCTCGCTCACAGGCGACGATGGCGCAAGTATATGGCGACCTGAAATCCGTTGAGGTGATAGATCCATTGACGGTCGCCTACCACTTCAATCATCCGTTCCCGGATTTCCTGCGTTTCCTGCCACAGGGCAACTGGGTATCGGGCATCTTCAGCCCGGCCGCTTTGCAGAAATGGGGGCAGGATGGTCTGGCAGAACATCCCACCGGTACCGGTCCCTATCGCTTCGTGCTGCGAGTGCGTAATGATCGCACCGAGTTGGTCAGAAACGACAACTGGTGGGGCAAAAAGCCGTATATGGAACGTCTTATTTTCCGCCCGATTCTTGATGGCAGCACTGGCATCAGTGCGTTGCAGTCGGGGCAGGTGGATATCCTGTCGCGTACTCCAACCGACGCGGTGGATTTGCTGGCGCAAAGCGGTTATCAGGTGCATGACAGTGTTGAAGCCAACCAGTTATTTCTCGGCTGGAACTTTGCCAACCGTTTCACCAGCCAGTTGGCGGTTCGCCAGGCGGTGATCAAAGCCATCGATCGTGAAGGCCTGGTTAAAACCTTGCTGAACGGCCACGCGGTGGCCAGCTACAACATCCTAAATCGCTCTAACGAAGCGTTTCTTGCCAGCCAGAAAGATTATCTCTACGACCCAGAAGGGGCGAAGAAACTGCTGGCCGATGCCGGTTTTAAACCCGGTGAAGTCAGTTTCACCATCATTACCTATGACCAGAATCAGGCGGTGATTGAGTGGATTCAGCGCGATCTGAGCAAGGTCGGAATCAACGTCAAAGTCATTTCTCAGGAGTGGATTACCTATAGCTCCCATCTGGCGAATCTGGCCGAAGAGACCGGGTTGTTCACCATGGAGTGGGGGTTGATTTCGCCTCAATGGCTGCGTGTGGCTTGGAAAAATTATGTGGTCAGCCGAGGGAAAGGCGAGACGGTCATTACTGGGGTGAAGGATCTGATCGACAAAGCCTCCGTCACCGTGGATCGGCAACAAGCGTTGTCACTCTGGCATCAGGTCAACCAGAAGTTTCAGGAACAGGCGGCGTTTGTTCCTTTGCTGGCACTCAACCGCGTTTTCACCAGTTCACCGGCGGTGCAGGGTTTCAACGTCCCGGAACAAAACTTTTATGATTTGACGCGGGTGTGGCTTAAATCATGATCCGCCTGATAATCCTGCGTCTGTTGCAGGCGATACCGCTGGTGCTGGGGATTTCATTGCTGGTGTTTCTGATTGCCAAACTGGCACCCGGCGATCCAATCACCAACGCCTTGGCGGGTCAATTATCGCAGGAGGCGATTGAGCAAATTCGCCAGGTCTACGGGCTGGACAAACCTGCCGCGCTGCAATATCTGCTCTGGCTGAAGAATCTGCTGACCGGCGACTGGGGTGTTTCACTGACCATGCGTACGCCGGTCAGTGAAGTGCTGGGCAGCGCCTTTACCAACACGGCGATTCTGACCGGTGCCGCCGTGCTGCTATGCCTGATTCCCGGCGTGGTTATCGGGGTGACATGCGGTTTATGGCACGGAACACGGCGTGACCGGCTGGTGATGCTGGTGGTGCAGCTGGGGCATAACATCCCGATTTTCTGGCTGGCGGTGTTTTTTATCTGGTTGTTTGCCGTCAAATGGCGCTGGTTTCCGGTGTCAGGGATGTATGACATGCGCGGCGATCAGGGGCTGGGCGATCTTCTCTATCATCTTTTCCTACCTGCACTGTCCACTGCGTTGATTTCGATGCTGATCCTCGCGCGTCAGGTCCGTAACAGCACCATCGCCATCATGCAGCAGGATTACCTGCGCACCTACCGCGCGCTCGGTTATCCGCGGCGGGTACTGCTGTGGCGTCATCTGGGCCGTAACCTGCTGGCACCTATCGTCAGCATTACTGGATTACAGATCGGCTATCTGCTAAGCGGCGTGATCTTTATCGAGAAAATCTTCGCATGGCCAGGGATCGGTTCCCAGCTGTACAACGCGGCAGCCGGACAGGATTACCCCACCATTCAGACCGGGGTGATGCTGGTGGCGGTGTGTTTTGTCATGGTGAACCTGCTGAGTGATGTGCTGCAAAATTGGCTCAATCCGCGCCAGCGAGGGCAAATCTGATGGCGATCGTTCGGATGATTCGTCTGCAACCGCTGGCTGTCGCCAGCCTGATGGTGCTGCTGTGCATTATCGCAGTGACGCTGCTCGCCCCCTGGCTCGCGCCTTACGACCCGATGCAGGCATTTCCCGGATTGCGGCTGGCAGCACCGGGTACGCCGGGTCATCTGCTTGGCGGCGATAATCAGGGCCGCGATATGTTGAGCCGCCTGATTTGGGGCGGGCGCAGCGCGCTGGGGGCATCGATTCTGCCGGTAATCTTCGCGGCGGCGCTCAGCCTGGTACTGGGCATGTCGGCGGGCTACCGCAATGGTGTAATTTCTGCCTTTATTATGCGCTGCATTGATATGTTGTTTGCCTTCCCGATGGTGCTGCTGGCGATTGGCTTATCGGCGGTGCTGGGCAACGGTTATCTCACCGTCATCATCACGCTGATTTGCAGCGTGATTCCTTACCTGACGCGCGTGGTGTACAGCGACACTCGCGTTGAGGTGCAGAAAGAATATGTCGAAGCCTTACGTGCACAGGGAGCCAGCCATGCTGACATCCTGTTTCGCGAGCTGCTGCCTAACGTGGCGACGCCGCTGCTGGTCTACACCACCTCGTTGCTGGGCGGCATGGTGGTGTTTCTCGCCGGTCTGAGTTTTCTCGGGCTCGGAGTGCAGCCGCCTCAGGCTGACTGGGGCCGTATGGTGGGCGAGGGCGCGCAGATGATGATCCTCGGCGCACCGCATATCGCCACCCTGCCGGCGCTGGCGATTGTGGTGGTGTCTCTAGCCTTTAACTGGCTGGGGGATGGCTTGCGCGATCTCCTCGACCCCCATCGCTGAGGCCCAGGCCATGTCGTTATTGACCGTTTCCCAACTTAATGTGCGTTTTGGCCCAGAGACTGTGGTGCGGGATGTCTCGCTTACTCTCGCGCCGGGCGAAGTGTTGGCGCTGGCTGGCGAGTCCGGCTCGGGAAAAAGCATCACTGCCGCTGCCATTTTGGGATTGCTGCCACAGCAGGCCAGAGCCAGTGGCAATATCACCTTTCGTGATCAGTCGCTGCTGAACCAGCCAGATGCGCGATTAAATGATCTACGTGGCCATGCGCTGGCGATGGTGTTTCAAAACTCGCTCTCCACCCTGGACCCCTCCTGGCGTGTCGGGCAGCAGCTGCAACATAACCTGCGGCGACTGTATCCGCAGCTCAATCGCCGGGAGCAGCAAGAGGAGGCGATTCACTGGCTGGAGCGGATGCATATCCGCCAGCCGCAGCAGGTCATGGGGCTATACCCGCATGAACTCAGTGGCGGGATGCGCCAGCGCATCCTGATCGCGCTGGCGGCGATGTGTCAACCTGAGTTGCTGATCGCCGATGAACCTACAACAGCGCTGGATGCCAGTGTGCAGCGTGAAGTGTTGCACCTGCTGCGCGAACTGTGTCAGCAGCAACAAATGGCAATGTTGCTGATTACTCATGACTTCGGCGTTGTGGCGGCACTCAGCGATCGTGTCGCGGTGATGCGCCACGGCAGTATTGTGGAAACCGGCAGTACGGCGCAGGTCATTGCCGCACCGCAACATCCCTATACCCGTTCACTGTTGGCGGCGATACCGCGCCCCGGTCATCAGGCGTTACCCGACGAATCCGGCGAAATCTTACTGCGCGCGACCGGGCTGGGGCGTGACTACTGGCAGCGCGAGCAGTCCGGCTGGTGGCCGCGCAAGGTAAGTTTCACTGCCGTGGAGGCGGTTGATCTGCAACTGCGTGCCGGAGAGATCGTCGGCATTATCGGGGAGTCCGGCTCGGGCAAATCTACCTTAGCACGCCTGCTGGCGCAGCTGATCCCAGCCAGCCGGGGGGAGCTGCACTTTCAAGGTGATTCACTACAGGCGTTTCGTCGCCAGCTGCAATGTGTTTTTCAGGACAGTCTGGCGTCCTTTAACCCCAGGCTGACGCTGCGTGAACAACTGATTCGCCCACAGCTGCGTTTGCAAAGTGCCCCAGATCGCCAGCAGGCGCTGGCGCGGGCGCAGCAGCTGTTTAGCGAAGTGGGGCTGCCTTCCGATTTGCTGGAACGTTACCCCCATCAACTCTCCGGCGGTCAGCGCCAGCGCGCCAATATCGCGCGGGCGCTGGTGGTGAATCCGCGTTGCCTGCTGCTGGATGAGCCGACTTCCGCGCTCGATCTTTCTGTGCAAGCGCAGGTCATCGCGCTGCTACAACGGCTGCATCAGCAGCATCAGCTCACCTATCTGTTTATTAGTCACAACCTCGCACTGGTCGCGCAGTTTTGTCAGCGCATCCTGGTGATGGAGGCGGGAAAAGTGGTTGATGATTTCACGTGTGACGCGCTTTACAACTCCGCCCGGCATCCGGTGACGCAGCGCTTACTCGCGGCCAGTACGCTGCTACCAACCGTCAACGCCACCCAAAAACAACGTCAGGCTTAACTGAGGAAAAATCATGACTGCGGCAAAGAAAACGCTGTTATTTAATGGATTTTTGATGAATGTGGTGGGCCATGTCTCCGCGGGATTGTGGCGTCATCCCAAGGATCGTGCCAGCGAATACACCACGCTCGGCTACTGGACGCATATCGCTTCATTACTGGATGAGGCGGGATTTGACGCGATGTTTATTGCGGATGCACTGGGGCAAATCGATGTTTATCAGGGCAAACCCGACGCCGCCCTGCGCACGGCGGCACAATCTCCTGTCAATGACCCCCTGCTGCTGGTTTCGGCAATGGCTGCGGCTACCCGGCAGCTGAGTTTTGGCATTACCGTCTCCACCACCTATGAACATCCTTACCTGCTGGCACGTAAATTCACCACACTCGATCATCTGACCAACGGACGAGTGGCGTGGAATATTGTCACTTCGGTACTGGAATCCGCCGCGCGTAACCTCGGGCTGGAGCGTCAGATGGATCATGACGAACGTTACGAGCGCGCGCAGGAATTTCTGGAGGTGACTTACAAACTGTGGGAAGGCTCGTGGGAGGAGGATGCGGTGCGACGCGATCGTCAGGCGGGTATCTACACCGACCCGGCGAAAGTCCATCCGATTCGTCATAAAGGACGCTGGTTCAGCGTGCCGGACGCCCACTTATCGGAACCCAGCCCGCAGCGCACGCCGGTCCTGTTCCAGGCGGGCACCTCCGATCGTGGTCGTCAATTCGCCGCGCAGAATGCTGAAGTGGTGTTCCTCGGCGGCACCACTGCACTGGCGATTCGTAACAACATCGAGCGCATCCGTGAACTGGCGCGTCAGTTGGGGCGCGCTGACGAGGCGATTCGCTTTATAACCGCCGTCAGCGTGGTGGTGGCGGAAACGGATGAACTGGCGCATGCCAAATTTCAGGATTATCTCAGCTACACCAGCCAGGAAGCGGCGCTGGCGCTGTTCTCTGCCTGGACCGGGGTGGACTGGTCTGAATGGCCGCTGGATGCACCGTTGGAATATATCGAAACCAACGCCAGCCGCTCGGCACTGGTCGGGTTAACCCGCATTGATGCTGAACGTGTCTGGACGGTGGGTGATATTAGCAACTACATCGGTATCGGCGGGATCCACCCGACGCTGGTGGGCAGTCCGCAAACGGTGGCCGATGCACTGGAAGCGCTGGCAGATGAATCAGGCATTGATGGCTTTAACCTTGCTTACGCCATCAGCCCTGGCAGTTTCGAAGATTTTGTGCGCTGGGTGGTGCCGGAGTTGCAGGCGCGCGGACGCATGCGCCGTCCCGATGGTCGTGCCTTAACCCTGCGCGAGCGTTTGCAGGGGGAGGGGCAGCGTCACCTGCGTGATGATCATCCCGGCACCTGTTTCCGGGATCTGCGCACCAATCACTATGCGGGAAGTGACGCATGAGTATCCATCTGCACTGGTATCTGCCCACCAACGGCGACAGCCGCAACATGGTGGGTGCGGGGGATGATTCCCAGCATATCCAGGGTGGAGAGATGAACTATCGCGCTGCCTCGCTGGATTATCTGATCGACATCGCCCGCAGCGCCGAGCGGCTGGGATTTGAAGGGATTCTCACCCCCACCGGCAGCTGGTGCGAAGATGCGTGGCTCAGCACCATGGCGATCAGCCAGCACACTGAAAGGCTCAAGTTTATCGTCGCCTTCCGGCCAGGGTTTATTTCCCCCACGCTGGCGGCGCATCAGGCTGCCACCTTCCAGCGTCTGACACAGGGCCGCTTGATGATCAATATCGTCACCGGTGGCGACCCGGTGGAACAGCGCCGCTATGGTGACTTGCTAAGTCATGACCAGCGTTATGCCCGCAGCGGTGAGTTTATCGCTGCGTTTAAAGGCGTCAGCGCCGCCCGCACCAGTGGCCAGCCGTTCGATTTTCAGGGCCAACATTATCAGCTGGAACAGGCCACGCTGCTCCCTTCACCCTGGCCGGTGCCGCCGGTATTTTTTGGCGGTGCCAGCCACGCGGCACAGCAGGTTGCGGCGGCTCAAGCCGATACCTGGCTCACTTGGGGCGAGCCGTTAGATCAGGTTGTACCCCGTCTGCAAGCCGTGCGCGCGGCGGCGGCGTCACAGGGCCGGAATCTGACCTTTGGCATCCGTTTCCATGTTATCAGCCGTGACAGCGAAGACGCGGCGTGGCGCGAGGCCGCACGGTTGCTTCAGGGCATCACCCCTGAACGTATTCATAACGCCCAAACCTTACTCAGCCGTACTGAATCCGTCGGGCAGCAGCGTATGACTGCGTTGCTGAACAACATCGAGGCCCACAACGTCAATCCGGACAACGTGCGGGCACTGGAAATCGCGCCGGGTATCTGGAGCGGCTATGGGTTGGTACGCGGCGGTGTGGGTACGGCACTGGTCGGCAGCCATCAACAGGTTGCCGACCTGATTAAGGCGTATCACGCCTGTGGAATTGATCATTTCATTTTGTCCGGCCAGCCGCATCTGGAAGAAGCCTGGTGGTTTGCCGAAGGCGCGGGCGCATTGCTGCGCCGTGACGGTTTAGTTGCACCCACACATTCATAACGTTATCAGGGGATTATCATGAGTCACGCCAACGATATCTATCAGGGTGTCAGCGAGAGCGAATTTGCTCACTGGAAGCAGGTGGCACAACAGGTAGCCGATCGACTGGCCGCTACGTTACAGGATCGCGATCGCGCCAACCAGCATCCGTTTTCCGAGATCGACTGGCTACGCCAGAGCGGGCTGTTGCGGCTAGCGGTACCCAAATCGCTCGGCGGCGGCGGAGCCGATCTGGTGCAGGCGCTGGAAATCAGTCGCATCATTTCTGCCGCCGACGGCTCACTTGGCCAACTGATTGCTTACCACTATTCCAATGGCGTCTGGAGTTACATTCTCGGCAACCGCCAGCAGTGGGAATTTATCGCACGCGGCATTGTGGAGCAGGGCTGGTTTCAGTCGAGTATCAGCAATCCCCGCGATCCGCGTCTTAAATTGGAGTGGGATGGCGACGATCTGCTGGTGAGCGGCCGCCGTACATTTGCCACCGGCGCGGCGGTTTCTCAAGTGATGACCATCGCGGTGTGGGTCGAAGACCAACTGGTGCAGTATCAGGTTAAGGCTGACCAGCCTGGCATCCATTTCAATGACGACTGGGATAACCTCGGTCAGCGTCTCACCGCCAGTGGCACGTTGGATTTCGACCGCGTGCGGTTGCGACCACAGGATCGTCTGACCGGGCTGGAGGAACGTCCGCACAGCGCCAGAC
>Ga0157363_1007261_pt1 | contig 10485 bp, 6 predicted proteins | sample AttsexASBM1_FD_111477 | JGI IMG/M metagenome (GOLD analysis project Ga0157363, IMG submission 111477) | Fungus gardens microbial communities from leaf cutter ant in Ribeirão Preto, State of São Paulo, Brazil - Atta sexdens ASBM1 | ecosystem: Host-associated > Fungi > Mycelium > Unclassified ...
ACATTATTGTTTTTAGAACCTTCTATATTGTTCTATCATGTCATGTGAGTGTGTGACTTATGTGACTGTGACAGGTAATGTCACATTTTGTCTTCTTCACCTGTATTCAAATAAAAAAAAAGAAACTTGAGAATAAAATAAAGAAAAATAAAAGACAAAGAAAAGAAAAGAAAAATAGAATAAAACCAAGTCTATTGTTCATAACTCTGACAACACTAGGCTAATAGTCCAAGAACATGTATACTATATACTGTTTTTTTTAAGTCAACAATTTATTACATAGAGCGCAATAGCAGTCTGTGCCTATAGGAGGAATTATGTATGGAGTATCAATACCCTAACCTTTTTATTGTCAAGATCATTGATGGTGGACTTTATTTTTTATTTTCTCTTTTCACTTTATTTTATTTTTCGTCTTCTTTTTCTTTTATTTTCTATTTTTAGAACAACTCAGGTTAGGGTTTATCAGTCATGCTGTCACATCAGTCACAAGTTGATGGCATAGTCACAAGACAGAGCACGGGACTTAGGAGAAGGAAGTAGAAGGTTCTAGAATAAAGTAATGTTATACAACATAGACAACACATGGTGGCCTCATGTTCTACACATGGTGGTTTAGGGTAGGGTGCACAGTAGTGAGCACAGACCATGGGTAGTAGTATATAAGGTAGACTACTTTGTAAAAGGGATCTCTATCAAGTTCTCTTGTGTTATTCAATACAAGAGTTGTCTTATTGCTTAATTCTTTGAGCTTTAAGTCATAACATTTATGCAGTTACCCAACACAAAGAACTACTAAGGAATTGAACCCATAACCTCAAGTAAATTTGAGGTAGGCATAATATATATGGACAGAGGGCTCTTTCACTATGCCATCTCTCCTCCAATACTATATGCTATTAACATATTGTATGATATTATTGTTCTAGAATCTTTTATATTCTTCTGTAATTGTCATACTAAGTCTAAGATAAAATAAATAAAAATAAAAATAAAAATAAAAATACAAGAGAGAAAAGAAATAAATAGAATTCACCATCTTTAATTCTGATATGTTTGAAAATTAGATTTCAGATTTAACAACATCATTTATTTCTTATTAATTATCATTATTATCATTATTGAACTTCTAAGTTACTTCTAAACCTTTAAGAATATACTTAAGGTTCAGATATCACAAATAAATAAGTAGTTTATTATTCTTAATTACACAATATATAACTTACCTCTAGAAAAATCCTAAAAGAACAGAATAAGGCTTTCTAGATATTACTGGTATGTTATAACTCAAAGATCTTAGAGTAGATCAATGAATAGAATCTTGTATTTGAGGTTAACACAAGAGAACTCAATAGAGAACTCTGTACAGGATTGTCTACCTAATATACCTAAGACTACTAGTCCATGCTCTACTACTTTAGCCTACTCTAAATGACCATATGTCTGTCTTAAGATCAATATGTATTAAATATATTGTATAATATTATTCTTTTCAGAACCTTTTACCCTTCTCCACATGATCATGTGACTAATGTGTGACACTATGTCTCATCATGTGACCATTTGTGACAGTGACATGCTGTATCACACTAAACTATAACCCTAGATCCCAGAATAGAAAATAAATAAAAATAAAAATGAAAAGATAAATGAAAATAAAATAAAGTCTACTGTTTGCAACTTTGACACAGTGACAGCTACTCTAAATATCTAGATAGTCTATACCAATCAAGTAGGTCAAATCTTAAAATAATGGTTAGAAACTTAGGTAAAATGATTTAGAATGTTGACTGGATTAGTGAGAGCTTATTGAACAACAATAAAAGAGAGGGAATCATAGCTGTCTTGAAAATAGTATCTCAAGAAGTTTTGGAGCTGAAACAGTAATGTTGACTTGACAAAGCCCATGAAATTGATAGTAATGTTTATAGCTTGTGAGTAGAGAGAGAAAAAGACTATAAGCTTCTTAATGGGCATTGGCAGTGTTTGAAATTCAAGTTTTAGCAAGATAGTGGGTCTCTTTACAGAAACTAAATCACATACTCAACTTGTACTCCTTAGTAAAACATCTTGAGAATTTAGCAGAAAAGAGAAATGTAAGAACATTATACAGTCATAACAAATACACTTTCAAGCCTCAGATACCAAAGAATGATATTTTTCATCCAAGCACCTTCCTTAAAGTAAGAGATAGCAATAAAGTTGCTATTCTCATTATTGAGTAGAAAATATTGAACATCCTAGCTTTCTATGCATGAATGTCACCAGTCCCATTACTGTAAGGAAACCAGTCCTTTTGCAAAATTCCAACACCCCAATACCACCAATGCTCATAAAGCCCACAGAGTTTTCCATTTCTCTTGGACCAAGAACACCAAATATCACTGCCAACTCATGTATGCCCTAAGATGAATGTATATCCATGTAGAATGCCATGACTGGAAACTTGAGATCACATCCTCTATGACTGTGTTAGATACAATGGAGCTATCACACTAGTTGACATTATTGGATTTCTGTAAGGTAATCCAGATGCTTTCTGCTTCTAGGATAACATATCCTAGGTTTCTACATCACCTTTTTCTTTTCTCCTCTTTATTTGCCCTATTATTCTGTCTCCTTTCTATTATCTAAGTAGTCTTGTACTACTACAGCCTGTCTATGTACTCCATGTAATAAATTGTTGATTTAAAAGATTGCAAGTGCTGTGCATCATGCTGATCACAGTTATGAGTATGAATAAGTGGAATGGTTTATTCAACAATAAGGCAAGGGGTTGAGTATTCAATATGGTCTCGGAAGATAAGTCGTTGAAATGTCGGTAAATAAGAAGTGGGAGTCTAACATCTGCTCATCCCTCATGTTTAGTTTGCATACTATGTATGTAGTTACAAAAGTAGCTACCACGGTCTGCCTTCGTGCGCCGTGTAATAAATTGTTGATAAAAAAAAAAAAAACGTCTGCTCATCCTGGAGACAAAACAAGTAAGGACTGCAACATATGAAATTGACAAGGGCGGAGGGTAGACATAAAGTGTGACGCTTACAAGATCGTGGCAAAGACGTTGCATGGAACGCCACAAATGGCTGTCGTATGCAAGAAATGAATCGGGCATCTGCTCTTCAACCGAACATGGTTTAATATAACAATTTCCCACAGTGTCCTTTCCATCTGTGCTCACAATAACATACAACACCAGCGTCCGCAGCTGGTTGTTGGTAATCAAACTCTCGAATAAACACCATAAAACCATTGGTGAAGTTCTACAACGCAACCGAGAGACATGGACAAGAATCACATTGAACAAGCGACTCATCGCTTTCTGACATCATAACAGAGCTTCCTATCAAGTTATACTACATATCCAAGATAGTCATGATCAAAGAACATTCTAGTCGACATTCGCCCAATCGAACGCCTCCTCTGCAAGCCTCTCGCTATCCCAGGACTCTTCTATTAATCCACCTTCAACATATCTCTGAGCAAGCTCTAAAGTATTCTTCACGTAGTCAGGCAAACGATCATTCATCCCTTGTCCAGGCTGATGCTTGAAAGCCTCTACCACATCCTTCCACTCCCACTTTGCCTCAGCTTCTGTCCTGACGTCATTATACCACAACCAGGCTTTTCCCTGTCCTTTCCTTCCTCCATCCATGTATTCCTTGATCTCCTTTCCCGCACCAAGCATGAGAGCAGCCAAAGCGATAAATGCACCCGGCTCTTGGTGATCTCCTGAGAATAACCCTTTGATGAGAATATCCTCAATAACAGACCATAATGGGCCTCGAAATGATTCTGAAAGTGCGAATGCTCGGGCGAGGATCGTTGTCTGAACGGAAACAGTGCGATAGTATCGCTTCGATAAGCTTCGATCACGACTGTCGTCTGGTGTAACTGCCCGCGATGTTGCGTCCCTTACTGTGTCAGAAATCTTTTCCGCGAGGTTCTCTCCAACTATGGTAGGTCCGCTCACAGGATGAAAGGGAGCGATTTTAGATAGCGGTGGTTCGTCATCTTTCCTGATGGAACCGATGGGCGTGGGTTTGCTATTGATCTGAAGAGAGGCAAAGGATACAAAAGTGACAAAATCATCAATTGTTTCGCGATGAGCAAGGGAGGAATCGACAAGTTGTTGTGTGATGGATGAGAGAATTGTAAGCTGAGACGCGGTACTCCGCTTGAATGACTCCATGCCAATCTCCTGATTGATCAGCGCAGCGAGTTCATTTCCAGAGTCACCATTCGGATTTTCAAACAATGCAGAAATAGTCTGGTTAACAGGAGACGTTGATGAAGCCATGCTTTGGTCTAATCGCAGAGGTTAAACAGAAGGAGATGGTGAATTTCCTATCAGGTTCCAATATGACAGAGCCAATCATATGCCAATGACTCCCACGCTTTTGAGTTTTACTATTATCAATGTCTTTCAGATTTCTCAACACCTTTATGATTCAGACTGTATCTCAACACTGGATAGTGCAAATATAATTCCCTGGCAGCTGTCTACTGGGGGATCATTCTGAATTATAAATCATCAGGATTAATTCAGAGTGTGCCTTTACTTTAGAAGAACTAGATGCTCTTAGCAGATTAGTGATTTATAGAACACAGGATGACTTGGCTCTATACAAAGTTGCAGACAAATCATAGGGTACTATACACATGGATTATTGTTAAGCCTAGGTTATATGAGATATCTGATTGAAAAAGTAAAGAAACACAAAATCTCCTAAAGGTTTATTTCTAGCTTAACTAACTAGCTAATGGTCTTGGTATCATTTTATGTTGTATGGAATATATTTAAGAAAATAAGAGAATAAAAATAAAAAGAACAATATAAAGAGTTTTCTACTTTTTTAAAAAAAGTAGAAAAAGAATATTTATCTTCTATAATAAATAAGTGTTATGACTTAAGTTTGGATGAAAGACACTATTTGTATTCAATCACTTCTTTCTCTCTTACCACCATCTTGTATGGTAGCACCAATAAGAGAATTAGTGAATACATTGTATTCTTCTACTTCAAATCTTCAAAACAACCAACCAGAACTCTCTATACATTACTCAATAAATATTGAAATTGATATGCCTAGAGGACATTCAACTCCTCCTAGTCTCAACAGTTCCAGAGAAACATCTGCCCATTCCACTGCATCTTCCATGAATTATGTAGACTAAGTACAAGCTTTGGCCAACAACTTAACTTGGGCTGAACAAGTCAAAATTGGAGAAGTTCAAAGCTTCTCTCTTTCTTATGCATCCTTGAAGGAGGAGATGAAAGACACTGTGAGCATGGAGCCTACAGTCAAGCCCACACATGTTTTTTGTATAACAGAGATGAACAATACAAGTGCTCCTCAAGATTTAGAACCATTAGCTATTCCATACATAGCCAATCAACCTATGGATCCACAATTGTGGGGTGGTAACTTCTATCCTATTTCTCTTTTTGGGTTAGATGAGTATTTGGAAAGAGACACCAAGAACATTATGTACTCTCTTCTCAGGATGATAGCATTCATTAAACAACACAGATTAGAAAACAGTACAGCTGAAGATATTTCACAAATTTCAGAATTTGAGTTCATAGCTTGGAAATTCCTATCTTTCATCTATGAGTCTGGATGGGATAAACTAATAGCTAACAAGGATAACAAGACTTTTAGGCAATATATATCTTCTCAATTCAATATGAAACCCACAAAGAATATGATTAACAATAATTTATCTAAAGACAAACAGGCTAATATTTTGAGAATTCCTCTGCCTATTCCTTTAAGACCTAGTAAAAGTGTTTTGGCCAAATCCAAATTTTTCAAGAAAAGCTTACCTTTTAACTTAGCTTCTAAATCCAATGAATGGTTATATGTACAGATATCTAAAGACAGTATTAAGGAGATTGTCAAGATCAAAGAAAATTTTCCAAAATTATCTTCTCACAAGATCATAGAAATTTTCAAGGTCATAAATAATATGAACCAAAAATATAAATCTAAGATCAACATGATGACTAAATGCCTGTCAAGAAAACAAATCATCATACCCATAAGTATGACTAACATTGAAAGAATCATAGCACAATCCAATGCACATATTGTGAATATCAATAGGTTGCTGAAAGGGGTTAAATATGATATTTCTGTTGATTATATATGCTCTGACAACAAGGGCATCATTATCATAACTAACAAGATAGCTACTTCTTCTAACCTAAATATAATAAAAAAATATGTGAAAGAATTGAATAATGTTGATGCAAATGATGTCATGAGCCCAAGACTCTCACAATCTGTTAGGGCAACTGGGTGGAAGGGCCTAGCACTTCAAATCTCTAAAAAATCCTAAGTTGTCTAAGAAATACTAAACTACATACTCACTTCTAAAAAATCCTAAGAGAACAGAATAAGAATTCCTGAAGGTGGCAACCACTCTATATATTAACAGATTCATTCTAATGTGTCAGAATTACAATTACATAAGCAAGGAATAATAATACTTAAGTAATTACAAATAGTTTACAATAGAGTAACTAAAATAAAAGAGAGTCAGAGTGCTTAACAAGTACTTTTAGAGTGTGGGAAAGTGGATGGGCAAATGTGTGGATAATACTAGAAGACTTTGAAAAACCACAGAGTATTGTAGAAGAGCAGAAAAGTGTGAAAAAGTGAGTTTAATAATATATCCAGATGGTTAGAAGTATTGGTGTATAGCCTGAAAGGTTCTGGAGTATAGGAAATCAGATGAGCAGATAAGTGTGGATATGAAAAAGGGTCATGGATCATAGATTAGCTAAAAAATGTGGAAGAGAAAGAGTTTGGAAGAGCCAGTCTCCTTATAACTTGGAAAATGTCTTGATAACTCAAGGATAAGAGACCAGAACTATATTATTGAAGATGTGAGTGCTTTTGATAACACTCTCAATAATATCTGGAGTAACAGGGAGATTAGTATCTTCAATAAAGTATGGGATACTTAGAATCTTGAGATATAATTTGGATTGTGTAAGGGAACTAGCTCTTCCAAACTCTTTCTCTTCTGCATTTTTTGGCTAGTTCATGGACTACAGGTATTGAGGTTACTTTTTTATTACTTAATAATTGGTTGTGCTGTATATTATCTCAGTTAGTGCCTCATATAGTAGACAAGACTTTCTTATACTTTCCTCATGTACTATGACTCATTTGCCTCACCTATAATATATGGTTTCTAGGTATATATAGCTGCAGATGCACTCTTGTATCCTTACACTTTACCAATTTATATCATTGTCAGAATTGAAAACGATGGACTTAGTTTCTATTTTATTTTCTCTCATTTTTCTTTTATTTTATTTTTTATCAAAAGAGTACAAGACAAAGAAGACAAAGTGTGATACCATCACAAGTCATATGACATGGTCACAGAAGTCACATGCTCATATGATACAGAGAATGATGTAGAAGATTCTGAGACAAGATAAAGTTATACAACATGGCAAAGACATGTTGACTTTATGGATGAAGCATAGTCTTTAGGGTAGTTTAGAACTAACTTAGCACAGACCATTGCCAAAAGGTATATAAGGTAGACTAGATTGTAGTAGAAACTCTATTGAGTTCTCTTGTGTTACTCAATACAGAAGTGTGTCTTTTACTCAATACAGAATCTAAGTCATAATAATCATTCCTTACTCTAACTTAAGTCTTTGTCTAAGTTGCAACCTGAGCCAATCTTAAAAGTCATAATAAAAGCCTAACAATCTATCATATAAAATATTTGAGATATTTCGACTCATCGTTCTTCTTAATACAATAGGAAAACTTATTGAAAAAGTCATAAGTGGCAGACTTCAAGCATATTCTATTACTTCAAACTTTATCCATTTGAATCTAATGAGAGACATTAAATAATAATCAACAATAGATGCCATTATCTTGCTTAATTTTTTCTATTATTCAATTATTAACTTCTTTCAAAGATCCTGAACAAAGTAGGTTTCAATCCCAGAATTTCTAATTTTTTAATTGTTATTTAATTAACAGACAGACTTAATGTGTTTGGAACCACTTCATTTCTCTATTTTTCAAAGCTGATGTAGGTGTGGGTCAGAGATCCACACTTTTTCCTATTCTTTCTGCCCTTTATATTGCTTCTATTTTTTATATATTTGAAAAAAGATCAAAAAATCTCTTAAGCTCTTAAGTCTCATTCCAGTTTCTATTCTTTCATTTGTTGATGATGATATTTTTATTTCTCAAGAAAAGAGCTAGAAATATCTAATACAAACCTTTTCTACAGTTATAACATCATTTCTTCTTGTTTCAAACCATTCAGTCTGGTCATTAAACACAACAAATCAGAAGTCTTTCACTTCTTGAGATCAATGAAAAACAATAATCCTCCTCTACTGGATCTTAGATCTTTAGGTAGTCCTTTACTCTAATCAAAAGATACATAGTAATATTTAGAGTTCTTCTTTGATAAGAAACTCTTATTTTGTCAATATATTTATTACTATGCCAACAAAGTCTTGTCCACAGTCAAAGACATGAGAATGCTGGAAAATTTAACAAGACAATTATCTCCAATGTATAAAAGGTTACTTTATAGAATGTGTGTCCTTTCTATTGCTCTATGTGAGTCCCAGCTCTGGTATTTCAAAGGAGCACCCATTTATCATCCTCTCAAAGAGTTAAGGAAAATACAAAGAAGAATGTTGTTATATATTACAGAAGTGTTTCACACCTCATTGTCATGGGGAGTTGAGGCTATAGCTGGTCTCATCCCTATTCATTTCCATCTCAACAAACTCATTGAGCAATATTATCTCTGGATATCATTGTTACTATAACAATATGTGATTAATTCTCTTTTGGATTAACATCATTCTAAAAAAGCTAAGCCTTATTGCATGGGCATAGTTCATCTTACTTTGAAACAGCATTTAAATAAAGAATTTTCTCCTAGAATTTGTCTGGTAAACACTTTCTCTGATCATTTTTCTTTTCATTCAGTTAACTGAAAAGATACCAATGCAAAAATTACTCATTATAACAAACTTAATAGTATCTACAAGAATTCTCTCACTAATCAAAACATGGCTCTCATCATTTTTGATGCGTGTCAAAAACAATGTTGCTACATTGGTTTCATACATCTGTAGAAGACAAGACATTATTGCTAAAACTATATATCATGCAATGAATATAACATCTACAGAAGCTGAATCCTTTGTGACTAGATGTGATATTAATCATGCAACTCAAATACAAGATATTTCTCATATTATTATTATCATGGATGTCATCCCAGCTGCCAAATGTATTTTTGACACATCTATCCATTCATATCAATTACATAGTATTACTATATCAAAAGATCTTAGAGAGTTCTTTAACAAGAACTCTATCAACTTGATTTTATTCTAGGATTGTCCTAGCAGTAACAAGTGACCTCCTCATCTATTGGTTAACAAGAAGTTGAAGTAGCTCAAGATAAATCCCATCTTACCAAGCAAGTCATAATGGGAGTTTAGCTGAAAAGTACAACTCTATCATTCAAAAATGGTAGATGTACTTCCAAGTGTTGGATTACAAGGAAAGAAATTTCCTTGACTTAAATAATGATAATAATCAACCTATTCAACTTATATATTTTAAAGGCAGTACCTAGATGAAACACATCAGTCTCTCCAACTTGCTGTGTATATATTACCAGAATGATTACAAGTCATGGTTCTATTGAGAAATATAGGCTGAGACTCTTTTCTAAGAAATCTTTTATATATCCATTTGGTAATTATCTTATCAAAACGAGAGTATATATTCTATATAGATGTGCATGATATTAGAAGTTATAGAATCTCAAGATAGAATCTCTCAAAGATGTTATCACTTTTCTTAAGTTCAATCCAGAAACATTTTGTTTCCAAGAAGGTATCACACAGTATTGGTTTGTTACTGAACTTCTTATTCTATCCAGTGTGGTTTTATGTTGCCTATAACTTTTTTCTTTTTTCTTTATTTTGTTATTTAAGTAATTATGTTGTAGTTACTATGGTCTTTCACTATGATCTGTGTAATAAATTGTTGATTTAAAAAAAAAAGATACTACTTGTAAACTCTAAAGTATAACTAAGATCTTCTAGTAGATTTTACAATATTCTATTTGTATTTGTTATATAATCATGTGACTGTGACTGTTTTATATATAATAAGATGTCACATCCCTTGGCTAAACTCAAATAAGAAATATTAGATGACTTATTACTTCTGCATATCATGGACTATTCTAAGAATATATCACATACTAATCTGGCAACATTTATGTTATGACTTAAAGCTCAAAGGGTTAAGCAATAAGACAACTCTTATATTGAGTAATACAAGAGAACTCGATAGAGTTCCTAATACAAAGTAGTCTACCTTATATACTATTATCCATGGTCCGTGCTAGCTACTGTGCACCCTACCCTAAATGACCATGAGTATACCATGAGGCCAGCAT
>Ga0157363_1007262_pt1 | contig 10482 bp, 5 predicted proteins | sample AttsexASBM1_FD_111477 | JGI IMG/M metagenome (GOLD analysis project Ga0157363, IMG submission 111477) | Fungus gardens microbial communities from leaf cutter ant in Ribeirão Preto, State of São Paulo, Brazil - Atta sexdens ASBM1 | ecosystem: Host-associated > Fungi > Mycelium > Unclassified ...
ACAGATTTACTAACAATCCTGAATAGTACACGCGGGTCCATGCGTGGTCAACTTCCATATAAAACTTCAGATGCGCGCGCGCGCGCGCGCGCGCGTGTGTGTGTGTGTGTGTGTTGTGTGTGTGTGTGTGTGTGTGTGTGTGTGTGTATTCATGTATTTGAATATTAATGGCGATAAAAATAATATATATTTTGTGGTATGTACATGTATTATCATTTTCATACATATCTGATGTATTATAATATAGATGTATCTTAGATTGCTGTAACATTTTTTAATTGTTACTCAATATAAATACTGTTAATGTACATTATAGAACAAAAAACATAGTAAAATTGATCAAATTACGATTTCATATTGCGTCCATATTGATGTGATGACAATATTCTTCAAACGCTTGTGTAGAATATGAAATAGAAAATTAATATTGATTGATATAAATAATTTTGGCAACGTTGATAATTTCATATAACATAATCAACAATTTCGTATCATATAGTTGACAATATCGCATAATTGATAATTTCGTATCACATAATAACATTTGAAATAAATAAATGTATATTAAATAATTTACTTTTTAAGAATTTAAGAAGTGTCTCTACAAGTTTTTATCGTTCCTAATGGTATAATTTTTTTCTTTTACTTTGTCATAATTAATATACATTTATTACATTCAACAAAAATTATAAAGATGTACAATATTTATTTAATATATTGAAATTTAAAAGTGTTTTAAGTTCTTTCTTTAAAAAAATGATTCTTTTATATAAGTATTTTATACATAAATTGTGATACTTATTATTTTAAAACATATATAAAAATAACAAAATAAAATTAATGATGTAGTTTTTTTAATGCGTCCGTTAAAATTTGTACTTCTTGATTTACGTTATTTACAAGAGCTTCCACTTGTTGTTTACTGTCGATAATGCTGATACTCTGTGTATAAGCATCATATCTCACTCCGAATTTCCTCGGTATATTTTGAGCAAATTTTCTAAAATTGAAAAATTTATTATTCTTTTATTTAATATTAATGATTCTTTTTGTGTTCAGTTGGAACTATTAATATAATACATAAATTGTAGATTTACATGAAAACTGCGAACAAATAAGGATGTAATACATTAAGCGTAAATAAGCGCGTATCTTGTACAAAATGCGTTATCTTTGTATTGTCAATATTGCGCGCTATAGAATAGGAAGAAAATGAGTGTGACCTGGGGCGAGATAGATAAGAATGAATCTGCGACATTTGCTTATTGTTCTTATACTTACATCATCTTTTGCTTGGCATCATCGAAGTCTTCGGCAACAAAATATATTGGTTGATATTCTGTTATCGGATATTTTTGTAATGAAGTCTTCGGTGGATCAAAAGGTCGAAGCTCTGGCTTGCCGCTTAAACAATATTCCAATTCGCCAAAAGATGAGAGTAAACCAGCACCATATGCCTTTAATTCTCCATTTTGTCGACATATTCCGTATTCTACCGTAAACCAGAAACACTATAAAAATAAAATTATATTTTAAATAAATTTAACACTATTTATTTTTTAAGTAACTTTTGATATTATTTTTATTTTTTTATTTATTTTTCTATTATTAATAAACTCTAATATTATTGAAAGTCGAATTTACAATAGTATAGTTACAGTTTTTTCTGTCTTTGAATTATTATAAATCTTTACAACATAATCGACTATGTATATTTTATAGTTCTATGGCTACAAAATTTACAAATTACAAAAAAAAAACAATTACAAATTTTAAATTTAAGATGTTTTAATACCGTTGCAAGTTTCTCTATATATTCATCCGGAGCACCAAGAGACGCTAAACCAATAACTTGTGAAAACTGTGCGAAAGATGGATCAGCTAAGAGTGGTACATGACCCAAAATCTCATGACACACATCCGGTTCCGGCGTGTAAAGTGGTTTACTGCTATGTCGTATATATTGCGTGCTATGAAACACTCTGAAGGCTAATCCAGCCAGAAAATCACGTGAGGATAATAGTCCTGCTACTGGGCGAAGTGTAAAGCCGGTAGAATCTGAAGAAATAGAAAACCGATTACAAAAATAAAAGTATATCAATAATTGAATTGCGCTAGTTAACAATTTGTCTTTTCTGTGATATAGATAAAAAAAAAGAAAAATTGATTCTTGGAACCAAATAGAATTTACGCTATCTGGCATTGATATAATTAAAAAATTCTTAAATGTCTTACTGTGAAAATAATACATTGATATATAGCATACTCAACCTAATTCGATTTTTTATAATTTTCATAAAAATGAACATATTGTAAATATGTTTTTTTCAATCGAAATGTCAAATATTAAGAAACGATATTAAATGTACGTATTTTTAATCATAAAGAAGCAATAGGAAAAGCATTCGAAAAGTTGGATACGATATATCGCAAAGATGTTCAGGGTTAAAATAACTATAAAACTTTCTTTCCCACAGCTGCATACATTTGAAAATATTAATGAGATGTTACCTTTCAAAAAGTTGGATATATCTTCCAATTGGGGTATGTTGTCTTCACGATAACCACAGTTTTCGATGAGTAGCGGAAAAACATGATTATGTTCTCTGCATGCGTTCTTTGGATAAAGCTTAGTCAAGTTTTTGAAGATTACGCCCCACGTAGCTATTTCTTCGGGCGTGTATTCCACTTTTGGAATAGGTTGTCCGCTAAAATATGGTACATATATTAGCGGACAACCATACAATATTTTTGTCTTTTAATTAAGTTAAAATAAAATCTAATAATTCTAGTTTAATAATATATACATATTTTTACAATATGATGTATATTCACTCTATCCCAAAGAATATATTAAGTTAAAAAAAAATTAAAATGATGTACTTTGATGTCAAAGTAATGATTTTCGGTTACAAAATTTGACTGTTTATTGACTTTAAGCATCAAAATAAAGTCACTTTGATGTTATTTTGATTTTTTGTTGACAGTTGGTTTGTGTGTTTTTTGGAACTTACTGTTTGTAATGATAAGCAATGTCTGCGAAAAATTTTCTTCTTTTTCTATATACAGGATCCGTAAAACCAGGATGATCGCTGTCAAGTTCGGCACCGTAAGACAAAATTTGATTAGCAAACTTATCAAGGTCGCGTATTCTTCTTGGGAACCATGGTACAGTATTCATATTATCTTTGTGATCACTAAAAAGAAGTAACAATTTACTTTTAATTTTCCCAAGTAGAACAACAAGTCACGATAACGTCAAAATGACGTCATTTTGACATCATTTTAACGTTATCGTGACTTGTTGTTCTGTTTACTGGGATATCAAGTACGTAATACACAATTTTATTGTTTACATAAATATTGAATAATTTAAATATGTACGATACGTCTTGATGAAATAAAACACATAAATATGAATTGATTATGAAAGAAGATGATAGAGACGATTGAAATCTTTTGTTATACAATCATGAGAGTTAAAAGAAATGCCTATAAGAGCCAAATAAACTTTTGTTATAAAGTTTCGTATATTATAACAAAGTATATTAATAATTAATAAATGAAGAAAAAATGAATGATAAATATGTTTTATTTATCAAGTTCTTAGCCTAATAATATTAATGTGAGAATTTAAAACAGATCAATGTAATTTTATAATTCTCAGTCTGTATAAAGTTAATTATTTTCCTAATTTATATTTAAAGTCAGTAACATTTATCTGAAATATTTTTAATAAAATTATTTTATTAAATAATATTATAATATAAATGTTTAAAGTATTGGCTATTTACTTGTGAATACTTTTTATTCTAATAAGAATAAAATTGTTTCTAACTTGAAATAACATTCTGAAGTTATTGCCTGTTTATTGTTGAAATATATTTACAAGTAAATGGATAGCAGTTTAACTATAAAAAAAAACAAATTTAAGAATGAGATAATGAGATAAAAAAATTTTAAGATTAATTTAACCAAAATTGTCAAATAATATAAATTGTTATAACATTAATAATAAAAATTAATAAATAAAGCGGAATTATTAAAAAGTAATTTGATAACGTTGCTATTTATAACAAAATCATTATAATAGAAAAATTGAAAAGTATATATTACAATTAATTTTTAAATATAAATGTTAAAATCTCTTACCTAGAGATTATCGAAAAATAGCTGCATTGATCTTGTAAAGCTTCAATTACGGAAGCTATATTACCACCCGGTGCACAGTCTACCATAAATTCATAGTTGTTTGGTTGTCGAAGAGAACTTCTGGACTCAATATGCAATAGATTCACTTTGTGTTTCTAAAATAATGTGTGCCCTTAACTCATATGTGTTCTTTAAATTCATACGTCCTTTGTTCAATGAAATTTCACTTACAACGAAAAGCTGAAGATATTTTCCCAGTGATCCAACTTCATCTTCTTCTTTTGGGGAAAAAATTAAGCAAGTGAAGGCCGAATTTCTGTCTTCCTTGATATAATTTCCACCATAGATTAGTTTTGGCTGACACTATATTCAAGATTAATTATAATGCGTTAAATAAAACTTTCGAAATAAATCTTTCTTTTATAAGAATATTTTAATATCTCTATTCATAAAAGTCAATGTTTTAATATTTCTTGATATTTCATGATTTTCAAATGTTTTGATAAAAATTGTAATTATTATTTTAAAGAAGTTATATTGTAACATTTATAGCTAATACTTTATTTAATAAATATTTTCATGGAAATAGACATGATAAAAAAAGTTTTCCGTATACTTTTGAATATGTAAAAGTGTACGTAGATTTAAAATTAACAATTTTGTTTACTAAAAAACACATACCATTGGTACCATTACAATTATCATTTTCTGATTAAATAATGGCGATTTTTAAATTCGAATAATATTCACGTGTCGCTATAATAAACTGTAACGTAACGGCAGATGAATTAAAACTATGATTAAACGATCTTTTCATATACATATATATATATATATATATATATTTACCATGGTTATAGCAAGAACTCCCCCTCCTGTTCTAAAATCTGAAGCATGGCAATCCCGAGAAATGTAAAAATTTTTGCATACATAATAGTTTTTTATATACGTATAAAAAATGTATAAATATCATATATTTGCAAATGATTTGACATACGTATAATAACAACAACAAGAATTCATCATTTTGTAGATTAAGTTTTTTGTTATGAAAAAAAACCATATAATAAAAATTCCATATATTGTATTCTGGGAAAGGTTTTACATCATTTTGATTATGGAGAGTTTGAAAGTCAAGGCTGAGTTCTCTGTGTAATTTGCTTGGAATGAAAAAAATTGATTGCTTCACTGACATTTATAAATAATGACGGTCTGCCATATCGAACGTCAAAATAATATCTCTGGAGGATTCGTTCTTTGCATAAAATTAATTTCTCATACGGACTGTAAAGTATATTTATCATCACTATCTAACTGATTTTTGTCATTATATTTTATACATTTTTAAATAATGATTTTGACAAAGTGTTCATAAGAAACAATAACTGCGATTATGATGAACACATGAAATTCCGTAACAATCGATCATCTAACCATCTTTGTGAGTATCGGACATTTTCCATGTAACAATCATCAAGATCGCTACATAAATTAGAATATTTACATCAATAAACATTACATCATGTTTTTTATCTCTTTGACGATGATAACTAATGTAAAGCGACAGGAGGATAATACCTGAAGATAGCTCAGTATCAAAACTAAAACATGTAATGATATTTTTAGATTCTATTATGTATGTATTTAACTCTAATTAATAATATTTATACGTTTACATTCTTAAAAAATTGACTTTTATTTGCTCGTTTATCGTTATATTGTTATTGTATTTATAAATTATGTATATAAGAAAATAATTATTATTATATTAAAAAAGTCTATATAAGAAATTCTCGATAATCTTATCATTATTATAAAATACAATTTTATTTAAAAGTACGCAACACTGAGAGTTCCGTTGTTTGATTAATAACATGATTCTCAAAAAAATCCAACATGCAACAATTAACTTTATTTCATCATATTTTATGTGTTAAATATCGATCAATGTGATGATACGTGTATTGAATTAAATTAAATTGCTCTTTAAAATTTTGTCTGTTTAAAAGTATACACAAAGCAATAAACATTACATATAATGCTTGATATAATTATAGTTGACTAATTTATATGATCAGCTAATTTATATAATGAAATCTCAATGTCAAAAGTATTTGATTTATTTTAGAAAACGTTATTTAAAAAATATTTTAGTGAAGTTTTATTAAAATTTTTATTACAAAAGTTTTATAAAAATTTTTCTTTTATTAAAATTGTATTAATTTTATATTAATTTACAATTAGAAGCAGCGTAGTATATAACTATTTAAAAATATAGCATTGTTTTGCTATATAATAAAAATAGTAGATTCTCTGCATTCATTAATAATATCAAATCACAAAATTTTTAAACTATAAATTTTAAACCGCACGACATTATAAATATCTTTATAAGTTCATATTATTTTTCTATAAATTTATATTATTATTTATAAATTAAATTAATAATTTATATAAATTATTAAATTAATACTTATAAATTAAATTAATAATTATATTAATTAATAATTATAAATTGTTTCTGTTTATAAATCATTCTATATATATTTTAAGTAATGTAATATACAATACAGTATAGACAGCACATATATTTTTATTAGATATTGTTTATTCTCTATAGGTTATATTATTATTTATTAAGTTTAACTGGATTGCTTTTATTTACAAATCATCCTATAAATTTAAACTTTTAGAGGTTTAAAAAGATCTTTAGAGCCTTTAGAGATTTAAAAATACAAAATATAGATAATAGAGAGCATACAGCCACAGCACTAGATGTTTTAAACGAAAGTCATATATTTAAAATTATATTATGATAAAAAGTAGACATTTTACATCCTATAAACATTTTTCTATTCTTCTCGGTCCAAGAGTAAATTGAATATTTAACATTGTAATAAAAAATAAGTATCTCTACAAAATAGTTAGCATTTCATTTTAAAAAATATATTATAAAAAATAATAATACATCTTGTTTTATTATTTTATGATAATAATTTTTTTATGATTACCTTATCTGGAGTTGAATTGCTAAGAGATGAGTTGTTATTTTCTAAGTTGTTTTTTTTTAAAATTTGTCTTGTTTGTGTGTACATTTTATCATTAAAAAAATTTTTTAAATACAAACAATTAATAAACTTTCTTTTAAAATGATTTAGTTGTCCTTCATTCGTTCAGCGACGCGGAAGAACTGATGCTTGGAACAGCATAGCTATCAGCTTTAATAAGTTTCTTAATAGAAGAATCGTTACGAACCAAACGTTGCGAAACACTAAAGCATGAACTGATACAAAGAGTGCGTTGCAATGAAATATATTGTAAACTCATCGTAAAGGGTCAAGGAGTTATCAAAAAAGTAATACGTACGATAATGTAATATTATTTACGAATTTTATGAAATCATTTAGCTTTTACGTATATAAATATATACATATATCTGTTTTTTTATATGAATCTTATTTATCTCTACGTATTGCTAATCATACTGGTATCTTAAAATTCACGTGTACAGATTGATGACATATTCATAGTCCGTTCTTATTTCAAGAATATAAATTGTCTTATTTATTCTTAATAAAACAATTTATATTCTTGAAATAAGAACGGACTATGAATATGTCATCAATCTGTGATCTTTTGTGATTAGTTTATGACATCAAGATTATAATAATCAAATAGAAATAATAATCAAATAGAAATAAAAAATGTTTTAAGAATAAATAAAAAAAGAAGATAAAAGCCAATATCAGCCTAATATCAGCCAATGTTGGAGTATATATTAACACTTACTTTAAAATATTACATTGGTATTGCAATTAATAATCGTAAATGTTTACGTATGGTTTTTATTTTTTACTACGAAAAAGCAAATATTGAATTAAAAAGGTTTGACAAGAGTATATAAATGTTTAAATAAAAATAGAAAGTGGATTATAAGTTATGAGATCTACAAAGCAGTCGCGAAAAAATTTTATATTAAAAAATGAGTCATAGGTCGACATTCATAGTAATCTCTTTTATTTAAGATAGTCTTATTACATAAAATGGTATGAACTAATTAAAAGATCGTGTTAGTATCTTAAGAGTTATTTAAGATGGTCTTGAAATAAGAACGGATCATGAAATAAGAACCGATTATAGATCGATATTCATAAGTCAGTATTCAGTAGTCAGTTCTTATTTAAGAGTTATTTAAGTTCATACTTAAGTATAGCCTTGTCATAAAATAAATCATAAAATGTCATAAATCGAAAGGTAATATTAATAATTGGGTCTTATATTTAAGATCGTCTTAAGTACAGTCTTATGAAGTCAATCACAGAATTAGTATGTTAGTATGTTAAGATATTAAAATAAGAACCGATTATGGCTATTTATAGTCCTTATTTTGAAGATCACATTAATAAGTTTTGTTTTAAGGCACTCTCTAGATTAAAGTTGGAGAATAAGCAAAGCTTGATTAAAATCTATATACATGACTTTTGTCTTAATCCATTAAGGACCAAGACAAATTTTTTTTTCTCAAAATTTAAAATCCTTTTAATGGTAAGCTACATGCTCTTAAAGAGCCTACTTGCCAAAAATTTTCACCCTGGATCGTTTAAACAGGGGAGGAGGATTTCAATTTTGCGATCATTGGTCAAAATTTGGTCTCAAAGTTAACTTACTTTTTTTGGTCGAAAAATCAATCAGCGGTCCTTAATGGTTAATAAGTGTAAGCTTAAGTGTTATTTTATTAAATATTTCATAATCACATAAGGTCATTTTATTTGATTGCTAAATAAGATGATATATTGCTGACATATTGCTAAATAAAGTGATCTTCGTCACATCAGCAAAATTTGTATATACGTGACTTGTTAAAATCTTTCGGACTGTCTTATCGTGTTTTAGAAACATATCTTATTTGAAATAAGTATAGACTTAAAGTTATCTTATTAACCATGTATTCATAGTCATATTAGATGTGGGAAAAAGTTCATGGCGTTTTTCCCGTTACATCTAACGGGAAAAACGCCACAAACTTTTTCCCATACCTTATAACTATAATATTTGTGAGAGCTCATATTGTCCTCACACGTTAACACATCGTGCATGCAAGAACCTTGCAAGCGTAAAAGATGTCACTCGTGATGATATTATATGAAAATAAAAGATCGTATATAAATTTATATTATTACTATTAATCATCAATTTGTTCATAACAGTTAAGATTCTCGTTTATTAGACATAATATAACAATTAAATTTATTTAATTAAAGTTTACTTAAAAAATATAATTAAAGAATGTAGTTAAAGAATTATACGTTTAGAATAAAGAAACAATTAATTATATAATTATTATTTTATAATAGATACATTTACATAGATACAATTAACAATAATAATTTACATTGTTAATATAATTTCATATCCTAAAATCAATTTTTGCATAATTCTATGCGTATAATTGATTTAAATATAAAAAATAATCTGTAATGAGATAAGATATTTAAAAATCACTTGTTTATTTAATTGTTTACAATAATAGAAATTGTTAATTTACAATCACCAAGTTTTGTGAAAAATCATTATTGTTATATTAATTTTGGATCAAGTTATCAATAGAATGGATCAATAGAATTATTTCTGTAAAAAACGTGGAAATAATAATTTCAATAATATAGTCATCAATAGTTTATAAAAATTAAATTAAATGTTTATTTAATTATTTGAACTGTATGTTTATAATTAAAGTTTTGAATAATATACATATGCATGTACATGATGTCTTGTTAGATTTCACAAGAATTTTATATGACATATTTAAATCTTAAATATTTGACTATAATTATTTCATAATAAAATTTTTCGATTGATATCACTAAAATAGAAGCTGAAAATAAGATAAGTACAAGATAAGACAAGAAAATAAGATAAATTCTAGTTCCAAATATTGTTTGCATTTCAAACAATATATTTTAACCTTTAGACTGTCCGGAAAGCCACTTTTATAGCTCTTGTGGGTATACAATTAGTAGAGGAAAGTCCCCTATTATGAAATAAGCGCCTAATAAAAATGAGATAGAGACGTTAAACTAATAAATACTATTGGTTCCACTATGAATTTATTGCTCTTAGATTGAAAACTATTTAGTGGAAAATTTATTACTAAATCATGCCTGTAAATCATGTCTTGTTGTAAAAAGAGATTTTAGAATTTGGATGTTTTCAAGTTTTATTGAGATAAGCCTTGTTTATTATTTAAAAAAGTAAATATTTGACAATAAATTCTTTATGCAGTGATAGAGTAGATCGTACTAACAGAAAAATACGAGATATGTTGAATTG
>Ga0157363_1007263_pt1 | contig 10482 bp, 5 predicted proteins | sample AttsexASBM1_FD_111477 | JGI IMG/M metagenome (GOLD analysis project Ga0157363, IMG submission 111477) | Fungus gardens microbial communities from leaf cutter ant in Ribeirão Preto, State of São Paulo, Brazil - Atta sexdens ASBM1 | ecosystem: Host-associated > Fungi > Mycelium > Unclassified ...
AGTCCTCGATTTAATATCTTTTTATTTATTATATCTTACAAGTTTTGTTGACTATAATATTTCATGCTTATTTTAAACATTTTTATTTTGTCCAGCATTCATTAAGAAAGAAATTCGGTATCTATTTGTTACATTTTTAACATTTGATCGAATTCAAATATAAAAATATCCCGTTTTTATTACGTTTTAAAATACGTAATACGTATTTTAAATATTTCTTTCATATTACAATCGTAAATTTTGTCCATCTTCGATTTAAGATATTATTACTTTTAATACAGATATTATTGCTGCATGCATTTAATTTTTAATTACCTACGTTCTCATTTATATAATGCGCATAGTAATAATAATAATATTAAAAGACTATTATAATCACATAGATAGTATCGATCGTGAACTATCTAATTACTTCAAAAATGTTTTGCAAAAGAATCACGCATTAACGGTTAATTCGTAAAAAAATTCGAAGATTGACGTTCATACACATAAATTATCGAATAATAATAAAATGTAGCAGAGAGGGAAGTTAGTGTGCAGGGTCATATCTAAATATTAACCAATTCTGGATCAAAATATGCGTGTTTATTTTTGCTGCAGTTACATAATGTATGCAAAGATATGTATATTCGCGTGTATACATAAATTTTAAGTCTCTATACGCATATATCTGACAAAGAGAGCTCATTACATGCATCGCATGTCATAGACTCTCTCCTATATATAGACTATTACATATGTATATATGTGTACATATAATATATATTATTATTTATATATTATGTATAATATTATTATATATACATACAATATATACATACACACGCGCGCGCGCGCGCGCGTGTGTGCGTGTGCGTGTGTGTGTGTGTGTGTGTTCAGACTATTCGTTTCGTTGGCACTCTCTGCTATTTACTCTCTTACATTCTAGAAATATAGGCATATTCTTATCACTATCTGTTGTCGCATTCAATGTGTAGTGGAAATACACAGCATACATTATTCCATGTTTTCAAAGTAGTTTTTCATTCGTATACGTTATAGCTGCATTAGCATTTTGCACGTTCGACAATCACAGTTATTTCTGATTATAAATAATGACTTTAATTCTTTCAAATAAATTCTTTTCATTATCAAATAGACCAGAAATAGATGAGCAATTATATAAGACATCTCAAAAAAATGCATTCGTATTTTATTTGTAAAATTAATAAAAAAATTTAGTAAAATAAATTCTCGTTTGATATATTTTCTATAGATATCCTATACGGATTTAGTCCTCAACATAGATATGATAGACTTAATACTATGTTTAATGACAGAAATATAGTTTAAGTTCAAACATTACTCATAATCAGTCTGCCATTATTGACAATAAAAATTGTTTGAACAAAAAATCATTATGGCAGTGGATCAGTCTATAAACATTAACATAAAATTTGCTCTGAGACTGCTATTAACAAACATACAACTTATATAAATTTGATTACAAAAATTAATCGATTTGTTTACATAAATCTCATGTAAGAATAATTCATAAAATATAATAATTTATAAAATATTTAACTATGTACATATATAATACATATATTATATATACAGGGTGCGTCAAAATCCGGACAAATCGGACAATTTCTTCAAACAAAATGTTTTTAATGAAAAATTAAATATTACAAAAAATCCTTTCACATGGCATTTGAAGGATCCCTGCAGAGCAACTATTCGATATATCCCCCATTAGCTTGAATGACAGCCTGTATTCTCTCAGTCTGAAGCGTTCGCACACTGTAATGTAGCCACTGTCCATGTTGTCTCAATAACGGCATCCTTAATGACGTCACATTGGGATGCCGAGATCGAGATTGTTTGGTATCCTTTCAATTATGCTCCACGTAGTAGTCCAAGGGATTTAAATCTGGGCTGTTGAGAGGCCAGAATGGGAGCCGAGGCGAGCAACTCAGCTTATCCTGGCAACCTCAGAGAGCGTATTTTTAATGTGTAGGATGCGAAGGAATTTGTATCAAAGGTCCTCTTCGGCAATTCGACGCATTGTTGGCTTGCTTACACCAACAATCAATGCTAATTTTCGCAACGATTGCTCTGGATCATCCGAAATCAGCGCTTGAGCCTTTTGAACTGCGGGGGTCCTCGCGATGCGTTCTTTTGAGTAAACTCTTCCTCGCTGGCATACTGGAACCTTCGTTGGACTGTTTTAAAGCCGTATATTTTGCCACAACGTCATAAATGATCGATCCAAAGAATCGAATTATTTTCGTTGCTGAGCGCCCAACGCAAAGATCTTCGATAATCGCGGATCTTCAATTACTCCGCACTTGATTTCAACACCGCATTTTGAGACTATTTACTAGAAGCTTTCAGGCTTTCTCGAAATGCCAACAATTTTTAGCGGAGACAATATAGCGAAAATTTAAATTGAATTTGTTCGGATTTTGATGCGCACCCTGTATGTCTATAAGATTTCAAAACTAAACATGTTACATTTGAACATGTTACATACATAAAAATTATTGGCTTTAACAATAATCTTATTGGTATTGAATCTTACATTTATGGAATAATTTGTTAATTATATTATAGTAATTTAATTAGATATTATAATTATTACATTCGCAAAATCGCAAACCTGACTAATTAGAACAACTAAAAAGGCATCTCGTTTACTAGTGGTAACTTTGTTATTATTTTGCAAAAATACAAATTAAATTCAAGAGTTTTATCTTAACCCATTAAGGACCATAAGCTGGTCGATTTTTCGATAAAAAAATAGGTCAATTTTTTATATCGCTTTAGACCAATGATCGCAAAATCAACTATCTCCCCTCTCTTTTCTAAATAACCAATCCTAGGATAAAAATTTGTGGCAAGCAGGCACCTTAAGGTCATAGTAGCTTGCCATTAAAAAGATTTTAAATTTTGAGAAAAAAAATTTGTCTTGGTCTTTAATGGGTTAATAAGAGTTTCTTGTACCTATTTCTTGCAAGTTGACAGTTGAGATTAAAATTATTTAAACAGATATGTTAATGTTTCTTTTGATACATCAGGTATCTTGTGTGGGTATGTGTGTAATTTCTATCTAATGTCTTATTTCTATCTTATTCTTTGGGAGACTTCATAATTACGTACCAAAATTGTTCCATCAGTTGTTCGCTCGTTCGTGTGACATCACTTTAGATAACTTTGCTATATACATACACGTCAAATATGTTCTTAGTTCAAAGCTGCTTGTATGATAAAATATTTAATATTATATTTAGATCATATAATTTTTTTCACAATTAATAAATAAATAATTCAATAAAATGAAAATCTACTAACAAGCTTAACTGTGCGTTTTCTTTCATACAATCGATATAAATCAGTTAAAAATATCAGTTATATCTGTGAATTGTTAGTTAATTCTATATTTGTTTATATTTAGTATTTGGATTTTCTAAATGTTTATTGTCTACGATTAATCACAAAATGTTCACGTATAACAGAAATGAGCAGAGCGCTACTTCTTTTTCTAAAAATTTAAAGAAATTAACAAAATTAAAATTAATGTTAAGTCTAGAAAATGTTCATTTGAGATATTCACAAATACTTTTGTTCAATAAAAAAGAATTAGACTTTGAAAATTCCAAAAACTTCAACTTTTTAACTTGCACATTTTAAATTCAATTAAAATTAAATGCGTTAAATTCAATTTGAACTACGCGCGTGAGAGATTTTCAAAGATTATTAAAACTTTCAGAATGTATTCTCCTCGCATAACATTCAATGGCACCAAATGGTCTAAGATTTTTTATGAGTTCTCATATGTAATAACAAATTATGCTTATGTTTGGACTTCTTATGGCAGATAGGACATTCGAATTGTGGTTCCACACCGCACTCAAATTTCATATGTCTATTTAACGAGTGCGGTCTCGTGTAGGCATTACCGCAACGTTGACAATAGTAATAGGAATCGCGATTACTCGCGGTTACCTGGTTACTGCTGACTTCTGTCAATGGTTGACCATTTTGAATTTTCTTAGTGGCGATATTATCGGGACAAACACTTATTTGATTTTCGGTTGTTGTTGTTCTTGTTGTTGTCTCTTTCGTCAACTGGTTTTCCGCCATCAGACGTAGATACATTGTTTGATACTGATAGTACCATTCGATGGCGTCACCTGGCGAGTGCTTGCGTTCTAGAAAACACACAAGAGAATCAGTAAAACTTTATCAGAATTATTGCGTCCTTTTGCCATAGGGATTGGCGATCACACTTTAGTCTAGAAGGATTTATTTATTACGGGATTACGACAAAGACACGGACATACACAGCATGAGTTGAGTTACACGTAGCCATTCACCATAAAAGCGACTGTAAACAAGGCATCCTTGATCGGAATTTTCAGGATTACAGGATCTCTTTTTCATAAAAGGAGGGAGAAAACTTGTTTTCATTTCCCTGAAATGTGTTTTCGATATATTTAATATATGTAGACAAAATTACATTTTGTTTGTGTTAAAAATATTTTTAGTCTATTGCATTATTTGCACTAAAAATGCTAATGGAAACTATAGTTTCATTGCATTGAGTCTATAATAAGGACATGTAATTAAAAAAATATAATTAACTTAAATATAATCATTTAGTTAATTTATAGAATGTTTATAGCGAGATCAATATAAATAAAGTTAATGAATATTATATATATATATATATATATATATATATATATATATATATGATATTGTGACGATATAATGATTAATTAAAATAATTAATAAATAAATTAAGTTATGACAATATAAAACTTAGAGAATATAATAAAGTTTCAGTTGTCGCTAAAAAATTATAAATTAAAAAGCAGAAGAATATTTCTTTTAAAAGTAATATGTAGTAGTATATTTTTCTATCTTTATTTTTTGTTAATTATTTAGATTAATTTATTTATTTAGATTATTTTAATATATAATAGTTTATTTTTTTACATATATATTGAATGAGACAAAATAATTCATTACTTCGCAAAGATTTTTCGGAAATTAAACTAAATCTTATATTGTCATAAAGCAAATTTTAAATTTTAATAATGATTAAGATACAATATTATAAAATGTAACAAATTCAATATAGAAATAATTTATGATTATTACTTGATTTTCTATTTCTGCAACATATAGAAAGATCATTTGTTCTCATAACGTTAATAAATAAATAATTTCTAATATTTTTATTATCTAATTTATAAATAAGAAATCTTCTCGGAGTGAATGTTATTTTTTTAAAAAAACTTATCTCTATCGCTGTATTGCTGATAAATTTCGATCACAAATATTTTGAGCTTCGAGACGCAGTCACAAAGCTTAAAGGCCGGCAGAAATGATGAGAAAACTCATCATTTGCAGATACATATTTGTACTGTACCACGTATATTGTCTTATAGAAGAAATATTTTGCCATGAAACTTGTTTTGATTTATCCCTGATGGAAAAAAATAGCTGAAATTGTTGAAATTGACAATGAAATCATTGAAATGGGAAATGAAAATCAGAAATATTATTGAAAATATTTCAGCATAAATAATACTTTTAATATTGAAATACTATAAATTTTAATGATAATTAATGAAAATTAAGAAAAACGAAAAATAATGCACATATATTTAATAAATGTATATATTAATTTATTCAGAGATATGGAACACTGAATTATACAGAAATACCATGAATCCTAAAGATAATTATTGAAAATGCATGAAAAAATGAAAAGTAATGTAAAACATATAATACTTTTATTTATTGTATATTGAAATATGCTTTTATTTATTGTACATTGAAATATACACTGAAATACTATAAATTCTAAGGAAAATTAATGAAAATAATGAAATGGGAACGAAATATACAATATTTTTACAGATTTATTAATGAAAGTTACCGAAAATGGAAACAGGATAAATAAAATGTTGGAATTAATAGTTGAAAGATTGTAATGAAATTTGCTGAACAATAATGAAATCAGTTAACATTGTAATGAAAAGCGTTGAATTGATCTTTCTATATAACGAGAAGATCAAATTATCTGCAGATATGTCAAATTTACATTTATACATGGTTTTCGCATGTAAGTTTGGTAAGTATGTGTAAAAACCATATATAAATGCATTGTATTTTTGCACTAACGCGAAGCTAAATATAACAATATTTTGTATTAAATTTATTATTCTTTATGAAATATTAACGGATTGTAATGGAAATTTTAATAAAATAGTACTGAAAATGTAGTACTGAAAAATCAATTGATATAAATTTCAATATGAAATTCAATAATATTTCATTATTATTCATTACAATTCAGGAAAAAATTTCCATCAGGAATGTTTTACAAAGTTATGAAATCTATTATTAAACAATCAAATTTTGCAATTTCACTCTCTCTTAAAAATATTATAATAAACAAAATAATCTGTTTCTTATTCAAATATAATCACGGAAAACTGTATAATATATTTTGTTTCGTAGAAACAACATTTCGCCATAAGACTTTTTTTTGGATTATGTTTTACGAAACTGCGAAGCAGTTCTAAAGAGCTCAATTTTGAACATTAAAAATATTATAATGAATAAAATTATCTACATTTTAGTTATACTTTACCCGAACAAACAATATCGATCAAAATAGCGGTAAAATAACGTTAAAATGATGTCAAAATAATGTCATTTTGACATCATTTTGATATTACAATGACTTATTCTGCTCGGGTAATGTAGATTGAGTAAGATATCAGAACAAATTTTGTGTTTAAAAAAAAAAATTGCTTTTTAACAACATGCAGATATTCTTCAATTACGAATACCACAATTATATTAGGATTTTCTCACTCTTTTAGCTGTAATAGGAGAAATTCGTTTCCAAGATCTTCATCACTCCTGTCGGCCTTTAAATCAGGTCACGTTCTTTTAGTCCGCGAACTTTCGAAAAGGAAAGCTTTTCACAAGAAAAAGTCACCCGCAGTGATGCGCGGTGATATGATTCCGTAGTTCATATCGATACTTGAACTTTCGGTCACACACATGACAGGAGAACTTTTTCTCCTTGTTGCCGCAGTCCACCCTTTGATGCCTCTTCAGACTGTCTAACCATTTATATTTTTTGCCACAATCGGTACAAACGTAGTGGGTCTGTATCGTCTGTATCATCGGCATGTAGGAGTCTCCGCTATACATCTGAACCGGATAATCGCTACCACATCCTAAGGTATCGTGTACTTTCGACGATGAGTACGGAAGAGAATCCTGGCTTTCTTGACCAATGCTGCGCGCCTTTCGTTCCAACATCCATAGAGCGTCGTATTCCTTTGATTGATCCGCACCTGCGATAAGAAAGCAGAGCGTCGGTGATTAGGTGAATTGTGTCTGAATTGCGTAAAACAAGGTCGAAGTTACGAAGAGAGACTTGCGTTGCGTTACAGCTATTTGGTTTGAAATTGAGGCTAAGTACGAATGAACGACATGCAACAACATATCATAAAGCTCGAGGCTGATAGGAGCGATTCTACGAGACGCGTTAACAATTTATTCTATAACGTGAGATTCGAAATTGCGAAACGAATTCCTATACTAATTCTCTACGCGTGATAAAGAAGAATATTTTTAGGATAGAAATTATATAAATAGTACTTTTGATTTATCGAATCGATAATATTTCACTTCATAATCGAATTTTTATAAAAAATTATTTCACGCTTGAGATCGGAGCACAGAAAAAGCGACATCATCATTTCCGACATTTAAATAATCATTTATTTATTACACAATTATTATTGTCGCAATTATTCCAAAAGAAATTAAATTCTACGATCGTTTTTTTTCATGTGTCTATGTCTGTGATTTTTAATATTTTTGTAAAAAAACTTAACTAATTGTGCATAAAAGTATAAGTAGAATACAATACATCTGTATGTGTAACTTAAATTCGTATATATAACTTATATATTTTCATTCTTACGTTGTGCGACTAAGAAATTTATAATCACTGTTTGAAAGAAAAGGTTTTACTTGTTGATAATATTTAATGTAAGATATACATATAAGCTATGTGTAATAAATTAAATTTTAATAATTCTTATTAATTTACATTGCAGTGATTATTAAAGATTTGGACGAAATTTATATAAATATTTATATATAAATATTTTTATAAATATAATATAAATAATAATTATATATTTATATTATATAATTATAATATAAATATATAAGTATTTTATATTTAAACATTTTTATATAATATTTATATATAAATTTATATAAATACTTCATAAATTTTTTAATTATATATGAACAATAGAGATTTATTATATTTATATGCATTAATTTTTTGAATCTTGTTGCACATGCTTTCCTCATAAATATCATTAGATATCTAATAAAGTTCATAGGATATGAAGCTAATGGATCAATTTTAAACAGAATCGTAAGGCTCGTAATTTGTTCTCGTAAGACTTATAACTTATAAAAATCTATGAGAGAGAGAGAAAGATTGATGTTTTAATTTTATGCGTATATAACATATACGATCATTCATAAATATTCAACGATTTCTCGTGAATCTTACGACTAGCAAGAAGTCAGTATCAGTAAATATATTGCATAAAGTTATAAACATTTATAAATTCTTATAAGAGAATATGTTATGAGCTTTACAATTTTGCTTAGAATTTAGGTATTAATTTTTCATCGAAGAAACACATAGTTTTCTCTCTCTCTCTCTCTCTCTCTCTCTCTCGCGCGCACACACACACACACACTCTCTCTCTCTCTCTCTCTCTCTCTTTTTCCTTCTCTCATTGTTTCATATTCTTAATGAAGCGAGATGTTAATATTGCATAATTAATAATTCATTAGAATTCGATTACGAAGAAATTAGTCATTACTATGTCAGTGTAACTTTTTTAAAAGCACATTTAAACTAATAAATTAGCTGACATTTTTATCGATAGGTCAGTTCAGAGTCTTGTTCATAAAGTTATATTATTTTATCTCATTATAACTAACACTGAATATGTATATATATATTTCTAAGATTGATCGATATCGCGATCTGACTTCTTCTTATAAACTCGGTTTATCTATTTTTGAAGAATTGTTGCTGTCTTTGTCAGCGCACACTTGATTGCGCTGATGCCGACGCAGAGTATCTAGCCTTTTGTACGATTTGCCACATTGATTACAATAATATTCCTGCTGCTGAAGCCTTTCTAACGCTTCTTGCCGATCCTGAAACGACGCCAGAAGCTCGTCGCATTTCTGTTGATGACGTTTCAGACTGTCGACTCTCGTGTACGCTCTGCCACAGCCATCGCAACGGAATTGCTGGCAAGATTTGGAATTTTTCTGGACCACATTTGCTTCCACGCTGTTAAGGATCGGCGAGTCACAGAGTAGGTACTTAAGCTGACCGTGAAAAGCTACCTCGCAGATTTCTGGTTCTTCATCGTTGCTCTTTTCCGCGGTGCATTGTTCATTCTCGTCTGTAAGGATACCGTTAATTTGTTAAAAAGCAAGAATACGTGACAAAATGTACAGAACGACTGGCAAGCGCGAGCAGTATAAAGCCAGCAGCATGCATAATTTAAATTACCTTCCGATCTTGGTTTTGATAATTATAAAGTGTGGAAAGTCGTACAATCAGAGGAGGAATTCAAAAAAAAGAAAGAGAAAAAGAGAAAAAGGAAAAGGAGGAAAAATTTTCTTTAAAACTTTAATTCATTGGTAATTATAAAGATTTTTTTTGACAGTTTCTTTTGTTATAGAGAAAGATAAGAGATTCGTGACACATATTTTTCGTACACAATTTTGTATAAAAAGTAGGGTTTAAAAGTTTAATAAGAAAGTTATTTTCTCAAAATTTGCAGATATTTATTGATTGGAAAAATAATGATAGCGCATAAACAAATTTATCATATTATATATATATATATATATATATATATATATATAGAGAGAGAGAGAGAGAGAGAAAGACAGGTATTGTAAACTAATTTATTTATGAACTATAAAATACATACATACATGCTTATTAAATTTTGTACAAACTCTATATTTGTGAACATTACATTACATTCTATAAAAACATTACATTCTATAAAAAAGTCACGAATATGAATATATAATACGAAGAAAGAAAGATACAGAAATAAGTTTAATGGAAAATTGTATATAATTTTTTACTTATTTTTTATTTATTTTATTTTCTGAAAATAAAATTTAAAACGAATTCTCTTAAAATAGACTTAATGACATTACTAAATATACATATATATATATATATATATATATATATATATATATTACACACATATATATATATATATATATATATATATATATAAAATATGTATATTTAGCGATTTATTAAAAATCAAAGATGGGAAGCAACTCGTTACTTTTAATGAAGTTACAATTATTTTTCTTCAGTAGCTGTAA
>Ga0157363_1007266_pt1 | contig 10480 bp, 7 predicted proteins | sample AttsexASBM1_FD_111477 | JGI IMG/M metagenome (GOLD analysis project Ga0157363, IMG submission 111477) | Fungus gardens microbial communities from leaf cutter ant in Ribeirão Preto, State of São Paulo, Brazil - Atta sexdens ASBM1 | ecosystem: Host-associated > Fungi > Mycelium > Unclassified ...
GCTGAATCTGCCATGAACGAACCGACCACTGAATGTTGTTATTCTACTTGAATATTTTTTGCTGCTTGTTGTCGTGAAAAAATCGCAGAATTGCGTTCTATTAATTTGCTGAATACTATATATATATATATGTATGCGATTAAATTTTTGCTGATTTTGTCAATGGTTTTAAATAATGTAAAGAAACAGCATATATTTTCGCAGAAGATTATTGTAAATTAAAATAAAAAAAAATTCAAATAAGCACTTTTAGTACACTGAGAGAAAAGTGTTTAGTATTTGTGTGATTATATAATTGTGAGTATATAATTGCATGATAAAATAATTATAGTTACATTGAGAAAAATTTCTAATTGACAATGAACGACAATGATCAGAAGAGTATGATCGTATTAATCAGAATTCTGGTTATTTCAACTAGAATTATAGATTTCAAACACTTTTTCCAGTATAATAACTCAATTTTTATAATTATATTACTGCTAACGTTAGCAATAATTGTATTTATCCTTCTAAAAAATATAATTGGCACTGAAAATAATTATAAAGTATAAAGTATAAATAGTTAAATTACGGTAATTGCAATTATTTCTCTCTGTGACTGTATCTCTATGTTTCAGCATATTTCAAATTTCATAATAAAATTATTATAGTTATTACGAAATTAAAATCTAAAATTTTTTTGTCAATTTCTGACACAAAAATGAAAGAGTATGAAAGTTTCTCGGTGCATCTGATTTTCAAGACATAAATCGCGCGTGCGACGCTACTTCAGGACGAGTAGAACGATCTGTGTAGAGCAAGCGAGGAGGCCGTCCTCCCCTTCCTCCTCGAGACCACTATCGTAAAGTCGAAGCTTTATCACCTGCCGTCATCCGCCCGCGACGTAGATGAAAATCTCCCCTACCTCGGCAGGTTTTTTTTTAAAGGTCGTGACTACTTGTTAAACGTCGTCCGCCGACTCTCCACTTACGCATGGCACTTACGATAACATCGATGTCGCCGCGACTGGTTGATCTCAGTTTCATTTAATTTTTCTATTAAAATACATTTACATTACTGTAAATATATATTTTATATTTTATATTTTAATTATATTTTATATTTTCAATTTCATCGCTTGCTTTTATTGTGTTTAATCGAATGGAAATTGAAGCAAAATTGTTTTCAAGAGTAAAAATCGTCTTAAATATATTTTTAACAAAAAAACACGAATAAAAAATTCATTATCGTTTCAAAATACTTATCTATACTGGTTTCATTATATTAATATTAAAATATCTTTTTATTCAATATTACTTATTATGTAATGTTACATCTTTAAAAAAAAAAATCTCTTTATTTGATATTAAAATATCTATAAATTCACTACTTTTGGTTTTTATTTGATAAAAGGGATACCCATAAATGTTCTGAAATATCTAACTATACTACAAAGTAAATTTTATTTGTAAGCATATTATTTTAAGCCAATGAATGTAAGTATTACAGCGTAATCTGTCATTAGAAACTTTATGCACTCTCTAACTTGACATATTTCGTTATGGAAATGTTTCCAACTTATGAATACTGGCAACGGCCGTGCGAAACTCTCGTCGATTCTCTTTTGCTCTCTTTTTCTCTCTTCTTTCTTCACATTCCTAAATGCTCAGTTGAACGCGTCAACGCGGATTACAGCACGCCCAAAACACAATGACAAGCTCCTCGGGATCCTGCATCGAGGTCGGGTCACTCGTCGGATGGGCCCTACGAAGGGCGCGCGGTGTTCTCGTACAAAGTACCACTCGTGCAGAATATTCAATAGAGCAAAAGAAATTAGAGCAGGGTGAAACCGACCGTGCTTATTAATCAGTTACCTTTTTATAATATCTGAGGTCAGTAAACTATATCGCCATTTCTGTTAATAAATAAGCAGTTAAGACAATATTTCTAATTACTCCTGAAAATATATATTATAGATAATTGTGGACATATTTATCATTTGAATATATATTTTTCAAAATGATTTTTTCAAAATGATATATTTAATAATACAAAATATTATTAATAAAGATAAATGAGGAATCCTTGCAATTTGATTATATTTTAACAGAAATAAAAAAAAATTATTAAAAGTCCAATATATTTGTATACATTCATAATTAATAATAATATATTTATTTATATTATAAAATTATAAGAAAGTAAAAATAAATATGCTTATAGGATCAAAAACTGTAGGAAAATTTCCGGTGAAAATTTGAGCGCCATTAAAATCGCAGCTATAAAAAAGAAATTCTCATTAAAATAATATTTTACATGTTATATTCAAAATTTTCTCTATAATTTATTTGATTTAATTTATATTTTTTCTTTTGTTTGTGTCATATTATAAGTACACATACAGAGGAAATCTACTATTCTGCATAATTTCAAGCTGCCGATTCGCGTTGTACTTTATTTTATAACACTGTAGTATCAGGAAATACATACTGATGTAAATAAAGTATACGTCAAAATTGTTTTTTCACATTACTTATAAAAAGTTACCGGTTGCCTGTATATCATTATATTTATCGATCGCCGACGGTTTGTCTTCATTGCAGTCAATCGCGACCCGAAAAAGATTCGATGCAACGGCACACCGCACTATGCCGTTCGCTTTCGTTGGGGAACTTCTACAGCCACACTTGCATACGTAATAATGGAATAAAGCCGAGGGGTGCCATGCTGCCTTTATGCAGGAAATTTACTATAAAGCTGGCAAAATCACCGACGACGAGTTGCCCCTCTGCCCGGCCGGCATACGAAATCCAAATGGTCATCGTAAATAGAAAATCCGTTTTTTTTCTCTCCCTCTCGATCGCATATACGAAAAGTGTCGGAGTTTATTCATATTATGTCGTTGCCTCGTCGCAAGCAACGTATGGATCGAGCTTTTCGTTAGAAGGGCCGTATTCCCCCAGCCGTTCGCTCGTATTTTGCACCCGCGTAAAGCACCACCGCGAAATCGTTATCGTTTACATACCGCGGGAGTAGTTTATCCTCGACCATATCTCGTGCCCATTTTTGCATCGGAATGCGATATTATTCGAATAATTTAGTATCGCCATTTGTGTCTGAATAATTATACGGACAACTATTTTGAGAATGTCTTTATATAATTAACCATTGGAGATATCGCAAATTAGTCGAATAAATACAAAAAATTTTATATATTTATGAGACTAATTAATAATTTTTATATATAAGTATTTTTTTGGTATACTGTATTTCGTAACATAATTCTGCGAGAAGGAAAAAAATGGATTTTTCTATATTCATATATTTTAAAATGATAATTGTATTTTTACTTTAATTCAACTGTCTTCGCATGTTATTCATTTATTTTATATATATATATATATAAATGTGTACAGACTTTAATTTCCGTGATATCCCATCCCTATATTAATCTAGTAGCCGTCATATGAATTTCCATTTCACAAGCAAAAATTAGACACCTAATTTTATTTTGATTTTTAGGTCATGCATTAAAAATAAGAAAATTTTTTGTAATGTTATTTTTTTATAAAATATAGTGAGAAAAAAAAAGATTGAATAATAATTTACTACGATAATTATCGCAAAATTAAAAACATGCTACTAACTAAAGCGATCTTTTACAATGAAACTAACTTTGTCTTTCCATATTTAGAAAATAAATCTATCCATATAAAAAAAACTGGTAACAGTTATTATTTTTACAACAAAAGAAAATAAGAGTTATTAAAAAATAATTCTAGCGTCTTTATTTAAATATTAGAAAGAAATAAAAATAAAAATACTTTTAATTAAAAGGAAAGATTTAAAAAAAAATGTTCTACAATCCCATACAATTAGATAGAAAAGTCGCGATAAGTACGGCCTATAGTTTTCTCACATAAGCGATCATATTTTCGTTGCGTGTTTCAACCTTGTTACATCGTTCTGAAATAATGATAAATGATATAACGACCGATGCATTAGAGACCGCATGATTAGAGCGACGCGACAAGGGACGAAAGGAGAAAGATAGAGAAACACACAGAATAAGCACCGTGTAACATGGAATTAATTTCCATAGCGCGTCGGGCCGGGGTTCCAATGAATAACAATAAAGCGCGAGAGCATATACGACACCGACGGCATGCCCACAATCCGGGGCAGATCGTTACGCGCGACATTAACTTTCGGCTTAGCCTCGTTTATGCAAATCCTGTCGGGGGCATCTGTTTTCGCCTGCAGTCCGCGAAATGCGTTTTTCGCTCTCGTAACCCGCTCAGCGCGGTGGCTCCGTTTATTTTATTATAATCTTTTTTTTTCTCATCGTCCGACCAAGACCATCCGTTCGATGCGACCACCGGTCAGTCTTGACGTCATCGTCCCTCTTACCCTTACAGGCCCCTTTCGTCCCGCGTGCAGAAGCCTCGTGTGCATTCTTCGTTGTCCGTCGTCGTCCGTCGTCGTCCTGAGTTCACGGGTTCAGACAGATGCGAGCTGAGCGCTAACGAGAACAATTAGGAGTTCCACTTTGCGCTCTCTAGGCGCTCTCGGTTCTCTCTAAAAATAAACACGGCCACTTAATAGCTCGCTCCATCATAACTCGCGCGCAGATGCGAGCCCGTCTTATATTATTCCCACGAATGGCTCCGCGTTTCTCCGAATGCACCACCAAAGTGCTATCAATCTCACTCTCACTTTATCCCTTTCTTTCTTTCTTACAGTTTCTCGCCGGCTTTCGACGACGGCTTCCACGCGCGACGTCTTTATCGGAGATCGTGGAATCGCCACGAGCCCGGCTAAAAATAATTTATGAACAAAAATTGGCAGACACCCGCACGCGCGAGACTAAGAATACGATCTGACAACTCGAAGCTCTTGTAATTCCTCAAATACTCATTAACACTGGAAAAAGAGTTTAATTGTATTAATTGGAACTCTGATTGAAAATGAACAAATCAGAATTTTCTGATTAAATCTATTATAATTCTAGTTGAGATGATTAGAATTTTCTAGCTCGTTCATTTTCAAATAGAAATTTTTCTTAGTGGAACGAATACTAATAAAATAATGATCAGTTTGTAAAAATTCATAACAACTAAGAATGAGATATAATACGCCGATTCACATAGAAACTGAGAATGATGTAATAGGAGGAAAAATGTGGACAAAAACTAGAGAATGCATTACAGTTTAACTTAAACGGAACAGATTTTTGTAGTTTTCCAAAATTGCACAGTTCCAACATATTCTAATTATTAATATATATTAATTAACATACTTAAATAAGCAATTTTATTTAAATATGTATCTATGTTATAATTATCGTCTTTCTGGAAATTTTTATACGATCGACATTTAAAATTATTCAACTCGCTCGGAGAACGAGAACTCACGGATGTCACTTGCGTTATTAAAAAAGCGATAAGTAATAATAACAGTTATCAGGCCATTCTCGACTCGATGATGCGTTTAGCTCAGTTTTTTTCCCCATCGTGAGCCTTATCCGACCGTCGATATACTTATCTACGGTAATAATTCACCGAGACGGCAAGCTTTCGGTCCTCCGAGGAATCGTACGGTGGACTTAACGATCTCCTACGATTCAATTCTTGTCGCGAAACTGTTGTGAGATCTTCCTAAAGATATTATACTTACCGAATATATTTTATCTTTCTTAAAATATAAAACAATATAAGTCACAAATATTATGATCACTTCTATTTATAGATACTTACAAGCACCAACAAATCTAGTCTTTTGATCGAGTTAAAATAATTGATTAATTGGGAATAGTGTTCATTATTAATTTGATATAAAATTACAAGCAAGAAAAAAGATTTGATTAAGTTTTATTAGCAAAATAAAACTTAGTTGGAAAGCTTAGTGCTATGCAAAGCGACAGGATTGTTTTTGATATACTCAGATAGCAGATATATCTTCTAGTAATTGTATCTAATGGCGGCAACTGATATCACTGAGTATAACCGCGTGCTACGAACAGAGTATACTATGCTCGGAATGTGTATTTAACTGTCTGTTTAATTGGGCCTAATGGAGCGGTATTAGCTATCCGTGCGAGTATTACGCGTCGAGTATCGCGGCACGTCTTGGATACATCGCGAGTTCTGTAGTTGCCTCTCTTGTTCTTCCTAATCTTGATGATATACTTTTCTTTTAAATTCTTTAGAATCTTTATTTCTAAATCATATCTGACACAAAGAAAGATATCTTAAACTTTATATAAAATATTAAGTTAGTGAGAACACACATTAAAATAAACATATTCCGAAAATATAATTATGAGAGAAATTAAAATTAATAATTAAATTGAAAAAAATTATTAAATTTGTAAATCAAATAAATTTTTGGTAAAAAAAATACGAATTTTTATTTGAATTGATCATCACAAAGAAATTGTCACAGAAAATTAAGAACAAAAATATAATTTTATTGAATAATATTTGATAAAGATTTAATTAAAAATAAATAATTAAATATATTTCAAGAGAAAGAAAGAGAGACAAAAAGATAGTAACAAATAATTAATTCATTTTTGTATTGTATTTTGTATTGTATTTACTATTTTTATTGTATTTGTATTTTAAAAAATTATGTGTATAATAATTTCTTTAAGAATATATCTATTATCTATGACATTGTAAGAGACTTTTTTAAGTATATTCCCTTCTTAAAAATCTTCAAACAGTTCATTTTTTGCGGATACATCTATTTAGAACTTAGAAAAAGAAGATTTAAATATAAATCATCAAAACGATATACAGTTTAAGAAGTTTCGACGGGAACAAGCATATTGTCATTATAGTCGTAGAACGTGAAAGTGTGACAAACGGCAAAGTATAAAGACGATTATCTCGACGGGATACACCGGCCATCGTCCACGTATATCGTATCTTCGACGCGCGAAACGAAACAGTCGGAGAGAGTCCAGTAAAAAGAACTTATTCGCTCGCGTGAGTAATTCTTATTTACAATGGCTAAAATATCTGAGAAATAATGAAAATGAAAGACATTGGAAAAGAAAAAAGATATGTAGAAATGGTAGAAAAATAGAACGAAGCAGAACGAGAGAAAGAGAAACCGACGAATCGAATCAGTTAGAGAAGGAGGAGAATGGGGGTTTATAGATGGCTCGACAAGTAGCGGTTGGTCGTTCGATGTTGTTTCGACGTCGTAATCATCAATTTCGTCTCATGAATTCCGATGCCCATTTCGAGAATGAAAGAGAGTGTAAAGGGACCCGAAGGAAGGTGCGATAGCTCAAGAAATAGATGCCAACCTGGAGTGCCAGATTGTAAAGAGAAGAAAGGGATGAAGTAAACGAACGAGAGAAAAGGAAAGAAAGAAAGAAAAGGAAAGAAATTCAAGTACAGTACGTGAAAGGCACGCGAAATTCTCCTGCAACCGCAACAAGAGCAAGAAAGGTTGAAAACAATTGTGGAATAGCCGTAGTCGATGCGACAGGATGATCAGGGGAAAAGGGGAAAAGGGAAGAGGGGAACGACATGGTAAAGAAGCGATGAGAAAAGACTAAGAGAGAAAGAAACAGAAAATGGTAAGTCCAGACGAAAACGAGAAGAGCGAAACAACGAGGGAGACAGGGTAAGGACACAGTGGCGCGGGTGTACAGAGAATTATGGTTATCGCTAGTGAGTGTACCACCTCCTCCGAAGGAGCTCCCATGTGTCCACAGAAGAGAAGAAGTTCCCGTGGCTCGGAAAGGGTGCGCGGGAGGCGGTTGAGAAGAGAAGGAGCCCAAAGGAAAGAGAAAGGGAATCACAACGAGGAGAAGACAGGAACTTACTTGGAAGCGAATGTAACTTTATTGTGAACTTATCGCTGTCAGAAGGCAAACAATGGTCCGATCTTCGCACCATCTGCCCCTGCCATCTTTACCTCCATCTCGCGTAGTTCTTTACTCCCCCTTTGCCCCCCTCCCCCTCCCCCTCTCTCTCTTTCTTCCTCCCCCGCCGCCGGAGAAGTTCGAAGGAGAGAGCCCGGCGCCGCGATATCACCACATCGCATCTATCGCGCAGACCCGGACCCGCAGAAAGCTTACCAATATGTAAACGAGTCGCCGACGGGCACCACCGTCACCCCGCTGATCCCCCCACCTCACTGTATATATCGATACTATATCGGGGGACAGATATCTCGCATGCCGGCTACATTTTTTCAAACCCTCCCATTTCGTCCCTGACTCGCCTTCTCTTCGAATGCAACCCCCGATGAACCACACGCTCCCTCGCGACATTCCAATTACGAATTCGACACCGACGCGGTTCGTGTCTCCCGATTTCGGAAACACACGTATCGTTCCCCTCGTGAATGTATTTACTGGCTGATCTCACCCCACCATAAGACTCCCAACAGTGAGTACTCGCGTTCGTTCGAATTTTAAGGTATAAATATTCAACGATAATAATTTAAGATAATAAAGATTTCAAGCATCACCCTTTTTAATTTATTACATACTGAGTGTATCTAAAATAACGCCCATTAAATCATACAAAGCTATTCCTAATAAAAAATTGAGTCGAAAAATCCTGTATTATTTTGCAATTTTCGTAATAATTAACAAGATATTAATATTTTGAAAGATTGTCGAATAAATGAATAAAATCGATATGTAAGACAATTTTAAGATATCTTTTCGTGTTTTTGTGAAATTTTGAAGATGTTTCTTAAAGAATTCTTAAGATATCTTAAAATTGTGTAACTATGTTGATTTTAGACATTTTGCTCATTAGGTAATTAAAAAAAGATATTGCGAAAATTGCAAAATGGTAAAGGACTTTTCGACTTAACTTTTTTATTAGGAATAGCACTATATCAGTGGGCGTTATTTCAGATACACCTATATAATTCAAAGTTGTCACAAAATCCACCCTAAAATTTCATAATTAATAAAAATAAAATTCTTTTTTCTCTCTGATTTACAGAAAAAAATTTTATGATTTTCCCTGATGGGGATTTTCAATAATATTTTGAAATTTTTTTGTATTGTTTTATTTTCATCCTGATTTGGAAACTATACATAATATATTTAATTCTTTCTGTTCATTTTAAAATTTTACAAAAATATCAATGAAGATCAAGGTCGGTGAACGATTCTCGTTAATAAAACCGGACAGCCGATCGTTCACGCACTAATCAGTCTCAGGAGGCTTCGTTCCCCAATTTCCGACACAATCTTCCGTTTCACGAAAGTCCGAGACGTGACGAATCGCGAGGACGTGTCGCAAGCAGCTATTTACGAGACGCAACACACTGAAGATTCAATAGTAACGGTCCGTTGGATCATCGTTTTCTCACGAGCGATACTTTTAGTTCTCGGGGGACACTATATCTTCCCATTTACCCGGTGATTTTTCAGGGATCGATATTACAATCGAGAGAGCAGATGATGTGTCAAAGCTGTAAAATGTTTTACTATGATTATTTTCGATCGCACATCTTATAGTTTTTGCATCATGGATTTAGTTGATGAAATAAAAATAAATACCGATATTTCAAAACTAGATATTAATGAAAATTTTTCTATCAAATTAATTCAAAAGTGCTCAAACAAAAACCTATTTTCCATATATATTACAATGCATTGTCTTCTAAATAATTCAATTTACCTTTACTTCTAATTGTCAACATGTAACTATTTGTTTAAACATTAGTTTCATTAAAAAAAGAAAAATAAATTAAGTAAATTACTGTGTAAAACGTATAATTAAATTTTCGACGAAAATAAAAAAAATGCAATTGATTTAATCTACTATAGAAGATGCAAATTAATTTAAAGAACACGTAGGTTTCTGAGTTAACAGTGTGTCGCATGCGCCGGGGAACTGATTTTGCATGCTCGTAAACGTCGTATGCAGATATCAAGATTCCGAACGTTTTATTAAAAAAACAATTCCGAACGATTGCTCGCTAAGCTTAAGACACCTGTTGGCTGTATCATCGCCGATTTTAAGGCGATGGTATATTCTTAATTGGATGCCTACCAGGCATTCGACAACAGCACAAATGCCAAAAGCATCGATTTGCTAAGATGGCTCGTAAATGATATAGTTTACGTTTTAACGTTCGCTGCTGTAAAACGAGAAGTGGTCATTCCGCGGTGCGTGTCTTGAAGCTGTACTTATATTTCACTGCTCTTGTGCTTGACGATAACAAGATATTTGTACACTGAGAGAAATTTTGTTATAGGAACAAATCAAGGGAAAGCGAATGTGATATTTGTTAAAAAACCGATCGATTTGTTATGATTGTAAATTAATTCGTCAATATAACAAATAATCAATAGTATCAATAGTATAGCAAATAAAAGACCCATATATATATATATATATATATATATATATATATATATATAAATAATAGATACAGAAAATAGCTGTAAACAATATCGAAGACTATAGAATGAGATATCATGTCGGTTTTCCAAAGCATCACCCATATA
>Ga0157363_1007267_pt1 | contig 10480 bp, 4 predicted proteins | sample AttsexASBM1_FD_111477 | JGI IMG/M metagenome (GOLD analysis project Ga0157363, IMG submission 111477) | Fungus gardens microbial communities from leaf cutter ant in Ribeirão Preto, State of São Paulo, Brazil - Atta sexdens ASBM1 | ecosystem: Host-associated > Fungi > Mycelium > Unclassified ...
ATTAAATATATTATATATATATATATATATATATATATATACTAACAATAATATTATTATAATTACACATTTGCTTGTTGTTGACATAAAGATTTTTTGCCATTTACGTAGATGTAAACTTTTATATATATATATATAATATATTTAATGAGAATTGTATTAGCGATTATATACGTCATCTATTAAAGTCCAATTAAAAATGAATAAAATATTACGGAACGTAATACATGAATCCGATCGCTACTTGGGTCTCATACACAGAATGTAAAAACCATTCAGCATTTATATAAGAGATAGTATACATCATACTGAGTAAAAAAGCCTTAACATAGGCTGAAAATTTAACCATTTCTGAGATATAAATAATTTCGTATATTAGTATCGTAACTTATCGTCTCTTCTATGTGTTATATACTTAAAAAAAGATAAAAATTGAGATAAATAACACCGATTTAACAGAATTACAGATCTAATAAGGTGATCATCCATAATGCCCATCGTAGTGACTAGTTGATATCAACTTATTAATTCCCGATAAAATTTTTCATTATAAAGTGGATATGAAAATTGAATCAGAATATTCAGAACGCGATTTGTAAACATTGAGATACATCTTCACGTCGCATGCGACACGTAGAAACCAAATAAGTCAGTTATGATATTAGCATACAGAATTGTTTATATCTTAAAAGAAACGGTTGAATTTCCAATCTATGTTCACTAAAGCTTTATTATTCACAATTAATATGGTGTATAGTATCACCGTATAGTTGCTGAATGATTTTTTAAAATACCCTGTGTAATTGTTGCATAAAAAAAAGTCTTATAAGGATCCTCTCGCAACAATAACAGAGGCTTAATATCAAATGTCTATAAAATGATTATTATAAAGCGCGATCGTAGACATATTTGAATAAAAAGAGGTCTGCAAACAACGTGGTGTTTGTGCTGGCCTCTCGGTACGCTATACTTTTTATCTGAGCCTATTATAACCCTTTATCGAACGAGTTACCATATATGCTAACGATGTTTAATTAGTATTCATTATCAGATAACGTTTCTCGGAATTTGGAATATTGTATGAGTATATAATATTAAATGTTACAATTACAATATGGAACATGTTGAATCCCAATGGAATTTTCACATTAAAAGGCATTGCGAAAAAGAGAGATATCAAGTTATCGCAAAGAAATTATCAGATGGAGACATTATACTCTCGATTATATCAAGCAATATTATATTTCAAAAATTTGTAGAGTTGCTATTCACAATTTTTATATGAACAGGAAGATATAATTTCTTATGGAATAATGGGAAAACTATAATATTTTTTAAATCACTAATGTCCTTATTGATCCTTTGATCGCTCGAGAATTATTATTGTATAATAATATACATGCGTTGTAAGCTATTTATCTCAACAATAACTATTGTAATCTTTCAATCTCTATTGTTCAATCTAATGATTTATTACTTTTAAAGGATAAAAAAAAATTCATTTCGCCAAATAAAATTATCACTTTATTTTTATATCGCTCTATGCCGCGACACGCTATTATGTAATATATAATGTATTTTTACTCAAAGATTACGTAATATTAAACAGTTACAATTTCCATTTGATGATGCACTCGAGACTCATTATGAAAATAATAATATCAACTGTCATTTGTAACATAAGAACTTATGAATATGGCAATTATAGTAAATATGATAAGAATGTAACAGAAACACCCTTTCTAATAAACGGTTTATATATGTAAAATATTTTAAATATTTCTATATTACTATTATAAATATATTGTAGGTAGTAAAATATTTTTCTCACAATCAGTATCGAAGTGTCAATAATTTGTCATACAGAACTGTTTATAAATCATACATAACTGATTAAAACTTAAATTAGTTTAATAGATTGAATCTCAGTTATGTAAATAGATAACGAAGTTTTAGTTTCCATTAAATTACATACATACGTTCCTTCAGTAAATATTAATTTGAAACTTAATTAATTATTAAGATCTTATATTAAAAAATAAATTACATTGACATATCTTACAATCAATCATTTGTCTTATTACATTTTTAACTTATTTTATTCATTATATATTAACTCGCATTTATTATAATTCCCGCGGTATTGATTTTGTTAATAAAAGATATTATATTTACATTTTAAATAATAAAATATAGCATTACTTTTTAAATAATAAAAATATAACATTACTTATATATGCATTGTCAACATTATTATATCTCGTTGAAAATATTCCGTATAAATAGGGTCATTAGAATGCATCAAGGAAAGAATTTTTAACGGGCCGAGCAGTTACAGCCATTGGCGTTGCCATAAATGTCAGAAAGTAATAAAAAAATCTTAACTGCCCGCGGTCACCATAAAATGCGATCTCAATTCGAATCAATATATACAGTTGTGATTTTATTCGGATTGAATAAAATATTATAGCGATAAGATGATACTGTACTAGAGTTATACTAAGATGAAAATATTATAGTGATAGATTTTTACGATACATTGTTTACGTATTGTATACAATACAAATGCATTGTTATTAATAATTATATATGTTATTACGGATACATCACTAATTTTCGAGATATATTTATCGAAAGTTTCATAAAGCGACGATCCGCTTGAAAAATTCACTCGGCAAACAAAACGACGTTAAGTGTGTCGGTAAACCCGACTATATTTTGAAGCCGTAGCAATGATCGATCACTGCGATGCCATCACACCACAGGTGCAATTGTTTTCACGAAGGAATCGGAGAATATACATATACATATATATATATAATGTCGCTGCGGCACCACGAACTGGCGTTAAGCCGATTCTAACCGCATTGTTGCTTTTTTTTCATTTCATACATTTTGTCGATCAACCGCAGTAGATCTAGTTTGATCTTCTTTTCAATTTTGTGGTTCGCCAATAGTAACAATAAATAAAAAAAAAAAATTATCGTTATTGCAGATACATTTATCGAATATCAGAATGAGTTGGATTTTATCAATTTTCAAAGAAACTTTATTCAATCAGCAAAAGTTTTTCTTCCTTTGTATTTCCTCACTCTCTTCTCGCTTTCATATTTTATTTCCTTTATTTACATGGGAATACAAAATTCAATTGAGCAACAAAGCATATGATAAATTCGAAGATATGTGCACATAATCGTTAAAAATTAATATTTATTAAAGCACGTTAAATTTAACATATAAGATTTGTCTTTTATTCCTGTACTAAATAGAACTCTTTCTTGTTTTCGCCAAATATACCTATCTCGCTTTAAGCTCTAAAAAGTATACGGATATACTAGTTCAGTCAGAAAATAGGCCTAAATTCGTTCGCATCTGATTTGCAACTCGTATTTCGTCAGATAAAATTTTTGATAACAGATATAGATAATATCACGATATATGTTCAAGAAGACAGTAAGAAACAAAAACAAAATTTGTATCGAATTTCAATATGAAATATGCATTCAACACAGTATTTTATCAGTGCATTATATTCGTGTACTAATACAGGACTTTGTGGAGAGTCGAGACCAAAGACACACAAAGCACAGAAATGCCAAAAAATTGAAATAGTAGATAATCTTTAAACACAGATTTGTACAATCCTGTTACTTTAAAATCGATCGCAAATAATACGTAACTGTTGTAAAAAAAAATGGCAACGAAAAGTTTATCAACACGTGTTCCAAATATCATCACGACATATATACTTATGCATTTAAAATGAAATAGATATATATTTAATGTTTAACGAAAGCAAGAAAAAAATTTAGTCTAGTGCAGCAACAAAGAACAGAGATTATGTAAACATTGTAATACTTACATTGATTGAATTACGAAAATAGCAAAAGCAGGTTAAAAATTAACAAAAATATATTCGTTTATACATGCAGTTGTGTATTTTGCAGATGTGGTGATTATCTTTTAAAATTATAATTAAATCGGAAAATAATGATTTACTGCTTTTGCGCGTACTCGCGTGCGTCACATCTTAATTATTTTATCGTAAATTTGATTATCTTATTTTCAAGAAAATGTTTTAAATTATGATTATGACAAGCGTGACATTTTTGTATATTCTACTTCATTAATATTAAATTGTCTTGTCATCGTAATATTATTGTATTGTCATAAAAGGTATGACAATGGAAAAATTAGTTACGTGATAAAAAGAAATAATTCAAATATCATGATAATTCAAAAATCATAAAGTTAGAAAAAAATGATAGAGGGTTTACGAGGGATAACGTTAAATTTACGTAAATAGAATTATTTGTTAATATGATTTGTCATTACTCATTTCCGAAATAACTTCTACCATTTTCTAACATTTTCTGCACATCTTCCACTCAGATTGACTGTCCTATGAAATAAATCACTAAAACGATAATTTAATCCTATTATTAATTCTATTATGGTCGGACGCTCATTAACGAAATGACAAGTTAAATTTCACGAAAATCACATGTTACAAGAGGATCATAACAGTTATAAGAGGAACTTATAAACGATGTTCTTCTATTTAATCTATATAAAAGCTTGAGGGCTTAAAAGCAATGTTAAAAGCAATTCTTAACAGTTTCCATAAAGTGACTTTTCTATGTCTTGCGGAATACTCTTACAAAAAAATTTTTTTAAATATTTAAAAAAAATTTTTTTAATAATCTTAAAAATAGTTGAATTATTCGATAATATATCAAAAATAGATTCAACATTATAACAAATGATATTTTATTATGGTAATAAACGTCATGTTAAGTATTTCAATCGTACTTTAACATGAAAACTTTAACATGAAAATTATTGAAAAAATTAATTAAAAAATTAGTTAGAGAAAATTAGATATTTGTCGCTTTTGTAGCGTGTCGCGCACCAATTACAGATGCAAACAAACTTGTGTAAATAAAATTGAATTCTTCGCAGTTAAAAATCCGACAATCACTGGATGGATTTCGTTTAATGGATTCTTCTAGATTATTGTGACATAATCAATCGCTAATATGAAATTGCAAATTCTCATTAGCAATTATTTATTTATATAAATAATAGCAATTATTTATATAAATTTAGACTCGATATTTGCTTCCATCTACTAAAGTAATTGAAAATTACGAAATAAACGAAATAAAAAGAAATTCATTCCGTAAATGATCGTCTATATAAGATCTTTTTAAAATTATATTTTTAATGTTCATCAAAATAAAAAAATCTTTTAATTTATCCTTTAATTGTAAATACTACTTTTGTATTGTAAAGACATTCTTTTATATATATATATATATATATATATAAAATAGAAGCAATTCTTAATTTGATCCATTTCGTTGTAACATTGTTTATAACAAATGATTAATGTAATTATTATTAAATCTCCTTTCCTTTAAGTTTTATTTAAAGTGCATATTCAGAGTTCCGTAAATAATCCATATGTAATACGATTGAAAAGAGTGGCATGGTTATGATTTTTACGCTCATGTTAATGCGCAGTCTCGACAACGACACTATGAAAACTATCTAAGGAAATAAAGTTACGTTTATAGTGATTGAAGAAAGAGCTCACCGATATCGCTTAGGAGCATGTTCCATAATTGTAGGATGTCTTACAATTAGCAAATATTTCTTCACTACAAATTCTTTGGATGATTTTAAATACTTCTTTTTTGAAAATATTGAAGCGCCTCATATAATATTTAATTAATTAATAATTAAAGATAAAAACACTGTTATCGAATTAAATTTTATTAAAAAATTACATTAGAACATTACTACAGTAATATTTAATTAAAAATTAAAAAATTTTACTTTAATAGAGGACTTTGATTTAAAGTTTATTAAAAAAGAAGTAAGAATATCTATAAGTACATTCATAAGGATTCATAAGGACTCAGAAATACAGATAACCATAGAAATTGTGGTTAAAAGATCATCCAATGATTATAAAATACTCAGTATATCATATGCAATATCATGCAATGCCGTATACCATCGTTTAATAGTGAAAGGATTTTGATATGGTGAGTAAAAATAGCTCAGGAAATGAGTTTCTAATCAGGACTTTATATCATGCGCTTACTTTGCGTGCCGTCTCTAGGCCTAATTTAAAAAAGGAGTAGAAAATCGAAATTAAACAGGGAATTCTTTACCAGTTACAATCCTACACCGAATCAAATTGACTCATTTTACAGTGCCTTAATCTCCGTGAGACGTTAACGATTATGATAAGTATAACGAGCTAGATCGACAGAAAATCCGATTCGCCTTGATTTCAATTTACACTCTATTATCTTTGCCTCCCACTGTTCCGGTCATATTCGGCCTTCTCTAGCCCGCCTCTCCTCTCTCATTTTCTACACTTTATATGCGCCAGCAAGAACGCCTTTCCCCGACGATAGGATATTTCCCTAGTTCGATACCGCTTATAATGCCGCCGGCTATTATGAATATTATTCTATTAACGTGGCCTTATCTTGAAAGAGAAACTGGAAACTAATTAAAATTTACTTTAGCTTCATAACTAATGTTTAGTGCACATATTGCAATATATTCTCATGTTATCTTTAATATTGATTTATAATGGTTTTACATTGATTCATAACGAGTTTTTGTTTATACATAAAACTCACACAATGAAACTTTATCACCAACATTAAAAATGTTTTAAACATAAAAATATTTTAAAACATATGACATAAATATTGCACATTTTGAGTCATTCTAATGTTATTATATTTTTTCCTCCTGTTAAAAATTTAATGAACGTTGGATGAGAACACTATAGCGTTTAATAATAAATATTGCTTGCCAAGAACGTTTATTTAGTAAAAATGGAATGCATGGAAATACACTGGTGCTGCAATAATAAAAGGCTGATAGAGTGGATAAAATGTTGCAAAATATTTTCGAAAATATTTATAAAAGATGTATATGTAATACAATTTTTTTTCAAATTTTCTGCAATTTCTATTATAAATTTTCTTCTGAAATATTATATTTCGCGTCTTTATTTCATACATTAAATTTATATACTTTAAAAAAGATAACACAAAAATAGACAGATTAAAAGAATTTCTGCAACCATGTTTTTTATAATCAATTTTTTCTAAAAAAATGGAACATTCTATAAGTATACATTTTGAATACTAATATAAATCATGAATAAATAAATCATGAAATGTCACGATAAATCTGATAATTGTACGATATAGTAAATTCATGTTTGCAAAAACAAAACAAAATCGACTTAAGCTCTGTAAAGCTTCCGGTATCATAATTTTTATTACATCGCATTAAAATTTTATCAAATAACATATATAGACTGCACAAGGGATATAGAAAACTAGTAAGTGCTAAAAATAGATTTATATCTGCATTTAAGTCATTACCTTATACAATAGCATATTTTTAAGGAACTATTTAAAATGTCAAAGCGTTCAAAGTTGTTAAGATTTGAAATTTAAAAAAACACAGGTAGAATTATATAAAATTACAAAATTGATTGATTATATTTATAAAATGTTCAAATCGCAAATTTGAAATTCTACAAAGTGCAATGAAATCTGTTTATCACCTGTTTATCAAAAATTCAAATTTGCTACTAACTAAAATTGTACATTTAACATTTTTCTTATAAGAAAATAATTTAATTTTTATAATAAAAATATTTAGGCGGATCCTGGACATTGAAAACTTATGCAAAAAACAATTATTGCTTTTGTCTATCGACATGAAACATTTTTCTTGCACTATACGAATACAGTACTCATGGTTTATAATCTCATAAGCGTGAAAGCCACGATCATTTCAAAAGATTTATCTAACAATAACATCTCTCTCACGTACAGTATTTTTACATTATGCTTTTTTCCTCTTTTCTTTCATTCATTTCATATAAAAATATTTCTCAGATTGTGTTCTGTGCTTGATTGGAAAGTTTTTTTTTATTATACATTGTTACCGTAATACATTATTATTATTATTATTATTATTATTATTATTATTATTATTATTATTATTATTATTATTATTATTATTATTATTATTATTATTGTTATGCAGAGTATGAATAATAAGACTGATATATTACGTATTAAATAATGAGATTAATTTTTTGTTAATACAAGTTTTTTTTGTTAATACAAGTATTTAATTTTATAATATTTTTTATTATTATATTAATTTTATATTCCTTCACTTTTAGAAGCCATATAATTTTACGGCATATAATTGCTCATGGAATGATGTATTCTAATTAATTATTTGATAAATCATGATTTTAATAATAAATTTAATAATAAATGATTTTAATAATAAATTTATGAGTAGAACGCAAGAGAGTTAATAAAGTATCAGTATGCCCTAAACTCATGCTAAATCCAAGATTTATAACTTCTGTCATTATCTTGTCTTTCGCTAGAAAGTTGAAATTACATCTCAGATCTGGAAAATCCTTCTTCTTTCCTGCCTTCTTTCTAGGAAACTGACAAAATTCAGTACAAAACTATTTATCTGTAAACGTCGCCAAGAACCTATATATCATTTATTCTAGAACTTTTAAAATAATTTAAATTTCAACAAATAAGTCTAAGTTTAGTGTGTTTTCTTTTTCTTCAATTATTTAAGAGTAAAACAATTAAAAAAAATAGTTATCTTTATTAAGAGAAATATTTCATGTTCCATAACTGATAACAATTGAATCAAGATTGATCGAGTCTCGGCACGTTAATTTTAATTAAACAAATAGAGACAACAGAGAACGATAAAATGACTTTTAATGCACTTGTTATAAAAGCTGTCACAATTTCGCGAACTTGCTTATTTTTAATACGTCTTGCAATAAAAGTACATGGCGTGCTTTCAAGTACAGATTTGCAGTTAGCTTCCTTATTACAATTTTGGAATACCAGAACACATTTACTGCCGCAAAGAAGCACTTTCATGTGCTTTCTTCGCTTCCGGCGCTTAACGTTGTGGATCCTGGATTATGGTTGTTTCACGAATCCTCCCCCAAGCTTTTCAACCGTATTAACCAACCGAGACAGAACGTTCCAACTGTTTTGCGTTTATGCGCGTTGTTCAAGAACTTCTTAACGTTCGCTGGAGCATTTAATAATCATTATTTCATTCTTCGTGGAAAAATGCTAAAAGTGCAACTACCGAGCTTTTTACATCTTAATTCAAAAAGAAAAGAAAGAGAGAGAGAGAGAGAGAGAGAGAGAGAGTAGAGTTTATGAACCAAATTATTTTCTTTAACAAAAATGTGATAATAAATTACTCATATTTATTATTAATATGTGCATATAAATAGTGATTATAAAAAGAAATATTTTTTCACAGCCGTAAATAATAAGTATAAAAATAATAAATAATATTCTGATACAACTAGACCAATTATTATATACAACTTTTTATATAATACACTTAACAAAATACAATAATTATATAGAGGTAATTGTAAAAATAAAAATATATTAAAATTTTTGTATAGTTACGTGCAATGCAATTTATTGCGCAATACTATTTTAATATTTAGATCTTTCTTTGAAATAATGTATTTAGTTCTGAAGAAGACAACTTCCAATTACAAATAGAAAAGCAGAATACGTTAGAGAGAAGCAACGTGACAATGTTACAAATTTTCTTGCCTAATTCGCAAATTGCACAAACGTGGAAATTATTCTCGCAAGATATTGGCAAACAAAGAAAATCAAATCGAGTTAAATCGACAATTCTGAATGACAACTACATCGCTTTTTATCGAAAAAGGACGAGTGTAAAATCTCAATACAAAACTCACGTTGCTTTTCAATATAATAACAGTACAATTTAAAAGAAACTAATATTCATATATTGAATTTGAATATTATTCTTTCAACTCTGATTAACAGGAAAATTCTATCTAGCAAAGACGTAACTAAAACAAAAGAATTTTGTCGAAACCGATAAAAATTTATATCTGCAATAAAAATACAATTAGATGTTCTTTTCAATTTTTTAATTCAATTTACTTTTTGTAATTTTCTTTAGATCAAGTAAAATTAAGTTACTAAAAAATATTCTTCGGATATTCAATCAGAGGACATTAGATATTCCGCTATACATGAATGAATAAAGTATGAGTAAGAAAGCATCGCGCGTAGCTGAAATTTCGTATTTATTATTCTCTTGACGCACTTTGCATATCGGGACGCTGCATAAAGTGATGTTTGGGATCCCATGCAAATTCCCTCATCTAGTCATCAATTTCTTGAAAAGGATGATGAATAGAATATACAATAGTTTTTCTGATATTGGCTAAAGGTTGCCAAGAATTATAGCTTACGCTACGCACCCCACATACACACACACACACACACACACACACACACACACACACACACACACACACACACACACACACACACACACACACACACACACACACGCGCGCGCGCGCGCGCGCGCG
>Ga0157363_1007268_pt1 | contig 10480 bp, 9 predicted proteins | sample AttsexASBM1_FD_111477 | JGI IMG/M metagenome (GOLD analysis project Ga0157363, IMG submission 111477) | Fungus gardens microbial communities from leaf cutter ant in Ribeirão Preto, State of São Paulo, Brazil - Atta sexdens ASBM1 | ecosystem: Host-associated > Fungi > Mycelium > Unclassified ...
CCATAACACTTCGGCGATGTCTGCCATACCCATAGGGGCACCCGGGTGACCGGAATTGGCTTTCTGAACGGCATCCATACTGAGAGCGCGAATCGCATTGGCGAGTTCTTTATGTGAGGGCATGTTTTAACTCCAGATCGGCAAAAAGCCTTCCCTGAGTGAAATTGGCTATTTCATTGAAAATCAACAATTATCAGGCAAGGCAGAAATACTTTAGTCCTTCAATGTACATGAAAAACAGGGCAAAAGTATATGCCGCAGACGGCGAATTGTGCGACTGATGCGAGTTCGGCGACAGATCTGCCGCCCGAAGCGATGATAGCGGAATATTTTCCGTGTAAACCCTCCCCACACCGGATAGTTGCCAGTTGACAGGGAATATTACGCCAAATAGCTCTGAGGGCGCCCGTGAGCGAAAAACAGTCTGCGGCTGGCTGAAGCCTGTGATGAAATAAGCCGGCCTGCTTGCAGAAGACCGGCTGATTTGACACTGGCGGCTATCAGCCTTTGAAAATACTATTCACCAGCGATCCCAGGTCCAGCTGGCTGTTGCTGCCAGTGGCTTCAGGATGAACTTCACCCTGTGGAGAGATTTTATCTACCAGGTGTGGCAGCAACTGAGATAAGGTGCCGGAAGCGCCGTTAACATCAGTACCGAGTTTATCTGCCAGTGACTGCAAGTCTTCATTGCTGAATGCAGACTGAATATCACCACTGCTGACCGGCTGGTTAGAGCCATTACTCAGCCACGAAGATAAAACCTCGCCCAGTCCACCCTGCTGAAATTTCTGAATCAGTACCTCAATTCCACCCTGCTCCTGGACCCAGTTCCAGACTGCCTGTAACTGGCCCAGATTATTTTGCTGACCACCAGTCAGCGAACCCACCAGCTCATCCAGTAAACCCATGTCAATCTCCTTCCCATTTGGTGTTCGTTTCATTTTTCAGCAGACGAACACAAGTCAGTTATGCTTTGTTCGCTGCCTGTACGTGCAACATATCCAGCGCCAGTGTCGCCGCGGCCAGAGCCGTGATATCCGCGTGATCATAACCCGGTGCCACTTCCACCAGATCCATACCCACAATATTCAGCCCCTGTAATCCACGCACCAGTTTAGCGGCTTTATCGGATGTCAGGCCACCAATCACCGGGGTTCCGGTACCCGGGGCATGTGCCGGGTCCAGACAGTCAATATCAAACGTCAGATACACCGGCAGGTCACCGACCGTGTTTTTAATTTCGGCCAGGATGCTGTCTACCGGCAGATCGTTGACACGGGCTGCGTCCAGCACGTTGAATCCCAGTTGTTTGTCATATTCAGTCCGGATACCAATCTGCACCGAATGATTCGGATCGATCAGTCCTTCGTTAGGCGCATGGTAGAACATGGTACCGTGATCGAAGGTCGGGCCGTTCGAATAAGTATCAGTGTGGGCATCAAAATGTACCAGCGCCATTTTGCCAAAATGTTTGGCATGTGCCCGCAATAATGGCAGAGAAATATAGTGGTCACCCCCAAACGTCAGCATGCGTTTGCCGTTAGCCAGTAGCTTTTCGGCATGGGCCTGCAGTTTAGTCGACATATCCTGAGAATCGCCAAAGGCATAGACCAGATCGCCACAGTCGATCACCTTCAGGCGCTGACGAAGATCAAAGTCCCATGGCCAGCGGCAGCCTTCCCACGCCAGATTGGTGGAAATCTGGCGAATAGCGCCCGGGCCCAGGCGGCTGCCAGGACGACCAGAGGTGGCAGCATCAAAAGGAACCCCGGTGATCACCCATTCAGCATCGCTGTTATAAGGCTGAAAATTCAGCGGAAACCGCATAAAACCAAAGGCATTAGACACCAGAGAGTTGTCATATTCATTACCCAGGGTATGGTACATAGTTGTTCCTCTATATTTCCGTAAACCGGTAATCTGCTGAAAAAGAGCAGTATTCCGGCCTGATTTTGACGAAAAAAAACCCTTGTGTGTCGTTAAACCCGACGCACAAGGGCGATAGATGATTATGGTATTTCGCTGCAATGACTGCAATCACTAATCATGCGTTCAGCCATTGCCCGCCGCGGTAACGGGTTACTCATCTTCCAGATAAGTGTAACCATACAGACCACTTTCAAATTCTGACAGGAACTGATCGCGCAGTTCCTCTTCGATCACACTGGCATTGACCTGTTTATGGAACAGTTCCAGTAATTCCCGTGGATCCAGCTGAACATACTGCAGCATATCCGCGACAGTATCCCCTTCATCTGACAATTCCACATCGACTGAACCGTCATCGAAAGCATAAACATTCACCGCTTCGGTATCACCGAACAGGTTATGCATATTGCCAAGAATTTCCTGATAAGCACCGACCATAAAGAAGCCCAGCATCGGTGGGTTTTCAGCATCATATTCCGGCATCGGCATGGTGGTCGCAATACCGTCACCATCCACATAGTGGTCGATAGTACCGTCTGAATCGCAGGTAATATCCAGCAGCACCGCACGACGTTCAGGCGATTTATTCAGTCCTTCCAGCGGCAGTACCGGGAATAACTGATCGATCCCCCAGGCATCCGGCATCGACTGGAACAGCGAGAAGTTGACATAGATCTTGTCTGCCATCCGTTCCTGCAACTCATCGATAATCGGCCGGTGGGCACGGTTGCTCGGGTCCAGATGCTGACGGGTGTAATGACAGATGCTGAGATAGAGCTGTTCTGCCCAGGCCCGCTGATTCAGATCATAAGTCCCTGCAGAGTAACCGGTATGAATATCAGACAGGTCCATCTGGCTGTCATGCAGCCACTCGCGCAGCGAACGACGGACATTAGGCTCATGCATCTCCTGCCAGGTGTCCCACATACTGACGATAGGTCGCGGAGCATCTTCTGCCGGGGCCTGTGGGGTGGTAAATTCATTACGTTCCACACCAATAATATTCGACACCAGAACGGTATGATGAGCCGTCACGGCACGCCCGGATTCAGTAATAACCGTCGGGTGCTCCAGACCATGTTCATCACAGGCGCCGCCAATTGCCCAAATCACGTTATTGGCGTACTCGTTCAGCCCGTAGTTTACTGAGCAGTCAGACTGAGAACGGGTACCTTCATAGTCAACCCCCAGACCGCCACCCACATCGAAGCATTTGATATTCACGCCGAGTTTTGCCAGTTCCACATAGAAACGGGCAGACTCACGCACCCCGGTCGAAATATCGCGGATATTTGCCATCTGCGACCCCAGGTGGAAATGCAGCAGTTGCAGGCTGTCCAGCCGGCCGGCATTACGCATAATGTCTACCAGTTGCAGTACCTGAGACGCTGACAAACCAAACTTCGATTTTTCACCCCCGCTCGACTGCCATTTGCCGGAACCCTGCGAAGCCAGCCGGGCACGGATCCCCAGCCGCGGTGTCACATTCAGGCGTTCAGCTTCTTCCAGCACCAGCCGCACCTCAGTCATCTTCTCGATAACCAAATAGACTTTATGGCCCAGCTTTTCACCAATCAGGGCCAGGCGGATATATTCACGGTCTTTATAACCGTTACAGACAATCACCGAACGGGTCTGTCCGGCATGTGCCAACACCGCCATCAGTTCAGCTTTGGAACCCGCTTCCAGCCCCAGCGGTTCTCCGGAATTAATCAGTGATTCGATGACCCGCTTATGCTGGTTCACCTTGATGGGATACACCAGGAAGTAATCGCCGGTGTAGCCGAAGGATTCACGCGCACGCTTAAACGCAGCGTTAATAGAGCGCAGACGGTGTTGCAGAATTTGTGGGAAGCAAAACAGTGCCGGCAGACGCTGGCCCTGGGCCTCACGTTCCTTCACCAGTTTCGCCAGGTCAACCCGCACCTCAGGTTTATCCGGATTAGGGCAGACACTGATATGACCGAGTTCGTTCACGTCATAATAGTTATTCCCCCACCAGGCGATGTTATAGGTCTTTAACATCCGGCTGGCTTCCTGATCATTCACTGCAACTTCCTGCATTGAGCGCAGTTCCCCATGTTCGCCTGCTGACGAACCCTTAATAGTCTTCATGTCGTCAGACATCGCGAACCTCTATCTTAGATTGAAATGTGAAACAGCTGTTTTCTCGCATGGAGAATTTTCTCCTGACCGAAGTGCCTGCTTCTGTTACCAGGTATAGCACACTCTGCTGGCAAGCGTGGCAACTTCAGGGTAAATCACCGGATATCACATCAGCCTTTGGGACAGTGCCACAGGCGACGCGACGCAGTCATACCGAACCTGAAAACCTACCTTAACCGGCGCAGGTGTCGGAATAATTACCGCAGCTAAGGTAACTTCGTCGGGAAAAATTTTGCGGATAAGAATCTGCGGAGACAACAGAAAGGAACCCAGGCACAACAGGACCAGGCAGAGAACCAAAAGATAATGAGTAAGGCTGGTTCATTAGTTTTATCACCTCCACATATGCCAGAAGCATACGGAAAACGTACTGAGGGTGAAGGCCAGAATCACCGTCATCCTGACCCTGCAGCAGCGCAATTTTGGCGCTACGAAACACCGGCTACCCTCACGGGCAGCAGCGGCTGTTTATACCGTTCAGGGCCTGAAAAAGCAAAGAATTATTGGCGTAAACGGGTACAGTGTTCCACTCTTTTACATTTCGCAATGGCTTAATCTGAAAAAAAGTCTGGAATTCGGGCCGGAGACTGCCCTAGAATGGACGTCCGGATGGTTTTCCATCTAAACGATTAAGAACCAGGCAGTGTCTTTCCAGTCTGTGCTTTTAAGCACACCTTGTACCGCTCACAGCGTTGTCTGAAGAAGCGAAAGTGAGCATGATTGATGTTCGCCAGGCGATTGAATTGAAACCAGAGAGTAAGGTAAGGAACAAATGGCAAAACACCTATTTACATCCGAGTCCGTATCAGAAGGGCATCCCGATAAAATTGCTGATCAGATCTCTGATGCAGTGCTGGATGCCATTCTTGAACAAGATCCGAAAGCTCGCGTAGCTTGTGAAACCTATGTGAAAACCGGAATGGTACTGGTAGGTGGTGAAGTCACTACCAGCGCATGGGTCGACATCGAAGACATCGCCCGTAAAACGGTCCGTGATATCGGCTATATCCACTCAGATATGGGCTTTGACGCGAACTCCTGCGCCGTATTAAGCGCTATCGGTAAACAATCGCCGGATATTAATCAGGGTGTTGACCGTGCAGATCCGCTGGAACAGGGTGCCGGAGACCAGGGGCTGATGTTTGGTTATGCGACCAACGAAACTGATGTTCTGATGCCTGCACCACTGACTTATGCACACCGCCTGGTACAGCGTCAGTCTGAAGTGCGTAAAGATGGCTCTCTGCCATGGCTGCGTCCGGACGCAAAAAGCCAGGTCACTTTCCAGTATGACGACGGTAAAATCGTCGGTATCGATGCGGTGGTGCTGTCAACCCAGCACGCGGAAGATATTGGCCAGAAAGAGCTGCAGGAAGCAGTAATGGAAACCATTATTAAGCCGGTACTGCCTGCAGAATGGCTGAACAGCTCAACCAAATTCTTTATTAACCCGACCGGCCGTTTTGTGATTGGCGGACCTATGGGTGACTGTGGTCTGACCGGACGCAAAATCATCGTTGATACCTACGGCGGCATGGCTCGTCATGGTGGCGGCGCATTCTCTGGTAAAGATCCGTCCAAAGTTGACCGTTCAGCAGCTTACGCGGCTCGTTATGTAGCTAAAAATATCGTGGCCGCAGGCCTGGCAGACCGTTGTGAGATCCAGGTGTCTTATGCTATCGGTGTCGCTGAACCTACTTCTATCATGGTTGAAACCTTTGGCACTGAGAAAGTACCAACCGAAACACTGACCCTGCTGGTTCGTGAATTCTTCGACCTGCGTCCATATGGTCTGATCCAGATGCTGGATCTGTTGCACCCAATCTACCGTGAGACTGCTGCCTATGGCCACTTTGGCCGTGAGCATTTCCCATGGGAAAAAACCGACAAAGCGGCAGCTCTGCGCGAAGCCGCCGGGCTGTAATTGTTGTTACGGGGCAGCGCTGCTGCCCCGTTATTTCCGGCTATACCCCACCTTAATGATTAATCCTGCTAAACAAAAAATGCTGTGAAATCAGATTTCTTTCTCCTGCCTTTTGTGAAAACCACTCTCAATTTTGTGATATAGCTCAAGTGGTAACGATTACAGCGTCCTGATAATTATTTCTCAGATTTTTCAGGGTATAACAAATTAATTCAATCGTTAAAAATGGGTTGCTTTGAGTCGTCAGTGCAAGGCTATAATCTGAACCCTGCCGGAAACAAAATTTAATCTTGCGGCTGGCGCTGAAAGGTTTTTTACGAATTAAATATTTCTTTCAGCGGGTTATCATGTGTAACCGATTACATCAATGTGATCTGGCTCACTGATAAATTGAAGGGATTTTTTTAACATTACAACAAGAATGATAGTTAACAGCGGAGGCTAAAATGCCCGGCAATACTAATAAAAGCAGAAGCTCGAACAAAATGATGACATTTTTTGTTTGCTTTCTTGCGGCACTTGCGGGTTTACTGTTTGGTCTGGATATCGGTGTAATTGCCGGCGCCCTGCCTTTCATCGCAAAAGAATTTAACGTGACGGCTCATCAGCAGGAATGGATCGTCAGCTCCATGATGTTTGGTGCGGCGGTGGGCGCCGTCGGTAGTGGCTGGATGTCTTCACAACTAGGCCGTAAGAAGAGCCTGATGGCCGGAGCTATCCTGTTTGTGGCAGGCTCGCTATGTTCCGCCTTCGCCACCAATCCGGAAGTACTGATTGCCGCCAGGGTTCTGTTAGGCCTGGCTGTCGGTATCGCCTCTTATACTGCACCTTTGTATCTGTCTGAGATTGCGCCGGAAAAAATTCGCGGCAGTATGATCTCCCTATATCAACTGATGATTACCATCGGGATTGTCGGTGCTTATCTTTCAGATACTGCGTTCAGTTACACGGGTGACTGGCGCTGGATGCTGGGCGTGATTACTATCCCGGCCCTGTTACTGCTGGTTGGGGTTATCTTCCTGCCTAACAGCCCACGCTGGCTGGCGGCGAAAGGAAACTTTAAGGATGCACAACGGGTACTGGACCGGCTGCGCGACACCAGTGAACAGGCTAAACGTGAGCTGGATGAAATCCGTGAAAGTCTGAAGGTTAAGCAGACTGGCTGGGCACTGTTTACTTCTAACCCGAACTTCCGTCGTGCGGTCTATCTGGGTGTTCTGTTGCAGGTGATGCAGCAGTTTACCGGGATGAACGTGATTATGTATTACGCGCCAAAAATCTTTGAAATTGCCGGATTCACCAATACTACCCAGCAGATGTGGGGGACAGTGATTGTCGGCGGTATCAACGTTCTGGCGACCTTTATCGCTATCGGCCTGGTTGACCGCTGGGGTCGTAAACCTACGCTAATCCTCGGCTTTATTGTGATGGCCGCAGGTATGGGTATCCTGGGAACCATGTTACATATCGGCATGCATTCACTGGGACAGCAATATTTTGCTATCGCCATGCTGCTGATTTTCATCATCGGTTTTGCGATGAGTGCCGGCCCGCTGATTTGGGTACTGTGCTCTGAGATTCAGCCACTGAAAGGACGTGATTTTGGTATCACCGTTTCTACAGCGACTAACTGGATTGCCAACATGATTGTCGGCGCGACCTTCCTGACCCTGCTGAATACACTGGGAAATGCAGCGACTTTCGGACTGTACGCCGCACTGAACGTACTATTTATTATCCTGACACTGGTTCTGATTCCTGAAACCAAAAGCGTTTCTCTGGAACACATCGAGCGTAACCTGATGCAGGGTAAAAAATTACGTAATATCGGTGATAAGAATTAATTCTTTCTCCCGGTAACCCCGACAGGCAACGGAAACGTTGCCTGTTTTGTTTTAGAGCTACCCTGCCCCGGATTGTAATCTGCCCTGACTGGCTTTATGCTGCCGCTATGAAAACACCTCGTCTGCCCATCGCCCTTCAGCAAGCCGTTATGCGTTCGCTGCGTGAACACTTACAGCGCGCTAATGACAGTCTGAAACAGGCTTATCCTGAACCCTCTGTTCTCTATCAGCAACGGGGAACCACTGCCGGTACGGCCTGGCTGCAACAATGGGAAATTCGTCTTAACCCGGTGTTGTTGCTGGAAAATAAACAGCCCTTTATCGACGAGGTGGTGCCCCATGAACTGGCGCATCTGCTGGTCTGGAAAGAGTTTGGCCGTGTCGCTCCGCATGGTAAGGAGTGGAAATGGATGATGGAAACGGTGTTAGGCGTTAGCGCCAGCCGCACTCATCGCTTTAGCACCGACACTGTACAGAAGACCTTTGCCTATACCTGCCACTGCCGACAGCATCAGTTGACGGTACGACGCCATAACCGGGTATTACGCGGCGAAACCCGCTACCGTTGTACCCACTGTGGCAGTGAACTGACCCGTGGCGAGTTTCAGGCCTGAGGTCTCTGCTAATATTGCCCTCCTCCGCTCCGGCTATGGCATAATGCAACGACAGCGGTCAATACTGGCTGGTTAAAAAACAACGTGTCACGGTTGACGTTCTCATCACGGGCAGAGACACTGCTGACTCATTAATTTACTGAGGGCTGGTCATAAGGTACCAGCCCGGAACTGGCAGATTTTTCATGCGTATACCCCGCATTTATCACCCTGAAACAATAACGAATCACAGTGAATTTCAGCTTAGCGAAGAGGCAGCGAATCATGTGGGTCGGGTACTGAGGATGACCGCAGGACAGCTACTGGAGCTGTTCGATGGCAGTAATCAGACCTTTAGTGCCACCATTGTGCGTGCCGATAAAAAAAGCGTTACTGTACAGGTCACTGAAGGCACCACCGATAATCGTGAATCGCCGCTATTTCTCCACCTGGGTCAGGTGATGTCACGTGGCGAGAAAATGGAGTTTACTATCCAGAAATCGATAGAACTGGGGGTGAATCAGGTGACACCGCTAATTTCGGAACGCTGCGGAGTTAAACTTGATGCTGAAAGGCTGGAGAAAAAGCGCCAGCAGTGGCAGAAAATTGCGATTGCAGCCTGTGAACAGTCGGGTAGAAATGTGGTACCGGAAATCCGCCCGGTGATGTCACTGAGTGACTGGTGCGCAGAACAGGAGCAGGGGCTGAAACTGAATCTGCATCCGCGGGCTTCACAGAGCATTAATACTTTGCCGCTGCCAGTCAACAGGATAAGGATGCTGATTGGCCCGGAAGGCGGTCTGAGTGCCGATGAAATCGACATGGCCTCTCGTCAGGGATTTACTGATATCCTGCTAGGGCCGCGTGTGTTACGTACCGAAACCGCCGCACTGACCGTGCTAACAGCATTGCAGGTAAGATTTGGTGATTTAGGGTAATCTGCCCTGTAACCGGCACCTGCGGTGAAGCCCTGACGATCCTGAACCGGTAAAATCCGTTAATGATAAGGTAGTCATTACTGCCTTCCGAGGAGATAAGAATGATTAAGCTTGGCATAGTGATGGATCCTATTGCGGACATCAATATTAAGAAAGACACCAGTTTTGCAATGCTGCTGGAAGCACAGCGCCGGGGTTATGAAATCCATTATATGGAAATGAATGATTTGTACCTGCGTGGTGGTGTAGCCAGCGCGCGCACCCGCTTGCTTACCGTGGAACAAAACTACGACGGCTGGTATCAGTTCGGCAGCGAGCAGGAAATCCCGCTGGCAGACCTGAATGTGATTCTGATGCGTAAAGATCCGCCGTTCGACACCGAATTTATTTATGCCACTTACATTCTGGAACGTGCCGAAGAACAGGGCACCCTGGTGGTTAATAAGCCGCAGAGCCTGCGTGACTGTAACGAAAAACTGTTCACTGCATGGTTTGCGGAGTTAACTCCGGATACTCTGGTCACCCGCAGTCAGCAGAAACTGCGCGAGTTCTGGCAGGAACACGGCGATATCATTATGAAACCGCTGGATGGCATGGGTGGAACCTCGATTTTCCGCGTGAAACAGGATGATCCTAACTTTTCGGTGATCTGTGAAGCACTGACTCATGAGAATACCACCTTCTGTATGGCGCAAAACTATCTGCCGGCGATTAAAGAAGGTGATAAGCGAGTGCTGGTGGTCGACGGAGAACCGGTGCCTTATTGTCTGGCAAGAATACCTAAATCCGGCGAAACCCGGGGTAACCTCGCGGCCGGTGGCCGGGGTGAAGCTCGCCCGCTGAGTGACAGTGACTGGGCTATTGCCCGTAAAGTTGCCCCGGTCCTGAAGCAAAAAGGCCTGATTTTTGTCGGACTGGACATTATCGGCGACCGGCTGACCGAAATTAATGTCACCAGCCCGACCTGTGTACGTGAAATTGAAGCCGCATTCCCAATCTCGATTACCGGCATGCTGATGGATGCTATCGAGAAACGCCTGGGCCACTAATTCCGGCCTGCGTTTTGCCCGGCGGCCCGGAGGCTGC
>Ga0157363_1007270_pt1 | contig 10479 bp, 9 predicted proteins | sample AttsexASBM1_FD_111477 | JGI IMG/M metagenome (GOLD analysis project Ga0157363, IMG submission 111477) | Fungus gardens microbial communities from leaf cutter ant in Ribeirão Preto, State of São Paulo, Brazil - Atta sexdens ASBM1 | ecosystem: Host-associated > Fungi > Mycelium > Unclassified ...
CGGCGTGCCACACCGCAAAACGCGTGCGCCGCGCTTTTCCGCGAAGCTTGATACACATAAAATAGGTTGTATCCGTCCTCTCGACAACACCTATATAACTCTCCGCGTAGCGCGCACACCCCTGTCATTCCGTGGCGCGCGCGTCTAGCTGGGTGTATAAGAAGTTAGGAGAGTCGAAGAGAGAGAGAGAGAGAGAGAGAGAGAGAGAGAGAGAGAGGTGGGGGAGGGTAAGAGAAGAGGACGGACGCGAGGAAAGAAAGACCGCTATGATTTATTATCCCCCGCAAATTCTGTTTCTCCTTCGTGCACGCCAACTGCGCTCGCGTTCATCCATCTTTTTCCCTTTCATGGCTCACCAAGCAACCCCCCTGTCCCTCCCCCATCCTTCTCACTGGTCTCAGTGCCCTTGCTTCACGTCGGATAGTCTCTCCCTTCGCTCGCCCTCTTTGTTCCGCGCCATCTCTCAAAGTGACTGACTGCCTCCTTTATTATCCGCTTGTCAGCATTTTTACACTTTTATCCGAAGCTCTCCCGATGTCTATTGTTCCCGCAACGGATTCGTACGATCACAATACGGTCTTGAAGGACTTGAGCGCGCGGATCATTGTCGTCGGTGTCGTCGGTTTTGTAGTCATTTGATGGTGTACCGCCGATTTAGAATGGTTACAATTCAATGCGCCGAATCAACCGGAAATGGATCGGCGAATAACGAGATTCATATTTGTTCTCAGGTAGTCCTCAGTGATAGCCTTGAATGTCTTGGAAGGAAAAATGATTGAGCCACTTTTGTGACTCGCGGCAATGGAAAGAATGAATAATATTATTCCATGTACCTGCGCTTGTAATGTATTTTCTGCAAAATGACACAGAAAATCATTTGTGTCGTGGTACTTGAGTTTTGTCTTGACGTTTTATAAATGGTTGTATGTATTCCGAGATCTGAAAAGTCACTCTTACATAAATTCTGGAGTCGAGGCTCAAGTTTGAATTAAGATATACTAGTATGAAAAAAAACGAATTCACATATTCATATATGAATATGAAAACGTAAATAAATGCTTTATAAAAACTTATTCAGAAATTACTATTTGTCAGAAATTATCGTAGAACGTCATCGTAGAACAGAGCGATTTTCAAAATTTGGGCGACGTTAATAATAAGTTCCAACAAGTATTTGTTCACTTATAAAATAAAGAGTTATAAGTATTCCCGTAATTTTTTTTTACCATTGATGTACAATATTTGTCACTGAGATCCTTGGCAGTGCAAATATGCGTGTATATATAAAAATTATAATAAGAAATTAAAAATAGAAACACTTTATTTGCACCCGGACAAGTATTTCTATCGAGTAATATTTTAGGCTCAAGGTTTTGTTTGGTTTTTGTAAATTAGAATCATGTTTCTCGCTTAGAACTGTTATTTTGAAATATATATAACCTGAACGTCTTTTATAATACCTAATCTTTTATATCGAATATAACTACCTAAATAAATATCATTTCTATGGCTTTTAATGATAATCTGTATATTATTTCCTAGTCTTCTCTTCTGTTACAATTCAAAATTTTTATTTCATTTTGTATAATTTATAATAATTTTTATTAAAGTCTGCATACATGTAAAATAGTTCAGAATTAAAAAAGAAAAATATTTTATTACAATAAAAATATTTATTTTTTAAATAAAAAGAGTTTTTTAAATAAAAAAGTTTATTTGATCAATTTCGTTTTATTGTTTTCATTTTAAAGATGTTTAATTTGTTTGAGTAGCTAAATATAATATATAAAGTATAGAAAAAAATGGAAATTTAAGAAATTGTTTTGAAATAATATGATTCGATGCTATTTTGCAGGAATTATTCAAAGATGTTTCTTCTAAAACTTCATTAATCTTACTATGTTAGTCCGTACTATGTACCCAATTAATTTTTCGTGGACGGATGATCCCGTTTGAAACTTCCTTTTATTTTGTAAATTACTCGTTCGATTTTCATGAAACTTAGGAATCATGGAATAATAATTTCACAATACTTTATTAGAATCTAAGATTACAAATAAGTTTAAAACGGTGGATCTAATATGGCGAACAAAATTTTTTTAATTATTTAATTATCACACATAAAACGTGATTTTAGGAAATTTTTAATTGTGAAGTATATATATGTGTATATGTGTATGTATATATACATATATATATATATATATATATAACATTAAGTTTCCAATTTCACTTTATTTGAAACTCATCAGTGTTACGCAAACAGTTAGTATTAATTTCCAAACTGACTTCCAAACTCTGATTGTGACATTAGATCCTCCTGTATTGGAGATTATAGATACTACCCTTTTGAAATTCGACATTTTCAGATTACATTCAAACTTATTGTCAGTGATTAAGAACTTCTAAAATTTAGTTTCATGATAATAAAGTTATTTTTTTAAATTTAAATTTTAAAAGGTCAACTGAAGTCTAAAAACTGAAAAGGTCAGCCACTCCCGACGTCTTCTCTATGTTTTTTTTTGTTAGAAAGCTCTCGTCCATAAAAGAGTTAAAAAGTGTTAAACCATTGAAATCCGTTGACATTGGTCAAGAAAATTTTCATGGACAAATTCTCTATTTTATTTTTCTCTATTGTTCAAGAGCTCATAAATAAATCCATCTTTCATTATTTCATTGACAAAAAATGGAGAAATATTTGTCAACACAATTTTGATAAAATAATTTATCTTATTTATTATTGTTCTCTTCTTAAATTACTTTAAAAGTGATTTACAAACAGTAAAACTAATAAGTTTGATTACCTGCTACTTTTTGTGTCACATTTTTTTTTAAGTATTGTTCGAAGCATAATAGAGCAGACCTATCTAATTTGAGTGGACTGACTGTATCTAATCTACGATTATCCACTTTACATCTTTTGTATTGTTGTATCCTTCATCTTTTAATAAATTTATGTTCTTATTTTGTTAACAATGCTATTGCAATAGTACCACATTCTTCATCTTTCAATAAATCTTTTTTCGTTTGGTTGGCAATGCTATTACCTTATCAATAAAAAAATTCGTAAAAGTGAAAATGTATGCAGTCCTTTCTAAACATAAACATCTAACAGAGACATCAAAAATATTGAACTTGGAGTCAGATATTTCTAAGATTTCATTGTGTCTTTAAAACAAAAAATAGAAATATATTTTAATTAGAAGATATAATCTCCTTGAAAAAGAAGAACTTTGAATCTTTTTATCTTTTACATTTTATAAAGAACATTATTAGAGATTAGCATATCAGAAAATAAATCACGAATAATTAAATGTAAATAATTTGCAATTTTTTTTTAAAGTGTTTGATATTTAAATTACCACTCACAAAACACACACACACACACACACACACACACACACACACACACACACACACAAAATAAAAAAACTAAAACGATGATAAACATGGTTTAGCTATCAAAAATTCGAATGATATATCTGTTTCAGATATTACGAATAATATTCATCGTTGCATTAACCATTGAGTTATGAGTACCAAATATTGTGAAGAGAAAAATATTTTATTCGCGTAGGGCCAATTAACCTTGCTTCAAGTAGTCGTAACTGTGATATACTGCCGTTACTGATAAAGCGTAGCCATATAACAACGATTCGATCGCAAAAAGAGATCCTGTCAACGTAATTTACAATGGCACTGAAACACAACGCGAAACGTATATTCAGCACGACTGCGAATCATTACGGATGTACTTAACGTCGAAGTTTGCTCGGCAAACATTGTTTATAATAGCAGTACACGGCATTGATCAGACTGAATCCGTTATCGAGAAAGACGGCCGTCGACTCTAAATCTTTGTAGCGGGGCTTGAGGGGACTCGGTTGCGGAGATAAAAGAGAACTATATTAGCCGTAAACTCATCCGTCAGTGTCAAAACGTCAAAGAGTCGTCTTCAGGATATTAGCGGCGCCGCTACAGCAGTCAGTTCACGCAGAAGCTATGCTTTGTCGACTGTTTTTATAGTTTTCTTTTTTTAGGAAGCTAAGTAAGACGAAGAAATCGGACGAGATAAAGATCTTCTGAAGTAATTGATATAATTAAAAAAATATAATATTAAAAAACAGAAAATGCATAGATAGTTTACATCTAGAGTGTAAAATACTTGCAAAACGCAATATTTTGTTCAAAATATATTTATTAAAAAATTTTTTGATATTTTTTTATTTAATAATATTTGTCATTGCTATCGATTTTTCAAATCCATCATACATTGAAGCAAGTGTTTGATAATATTTAATGTTGAATGAAATAATTTCAATTAAATGTTCGATTAATATAATGAAAAATAATTTTTCTAAATATTTAATTATTAAATAAAATATATTTGATATTAGCTATTACCAGATTTTTTTCAATGCAAGGAAAAAAAAACACGGACTCTATTTCAAGATAGAGGCAAATTTTATTTTTACGATTACAAAAGTAAAAGTAAAGGCAGTTCCGTGAAAGCCAACAATGCAATACAATTGCAGGGAAAATTATTTCTCGAAAGTAAAACTTCAAATATCGAGGTGATCGCAGATTTCTGTTCACAGCTTATATTATAATGGTTAATGATACCGAGAGAATGGTTATAATGATTCTAGTGTTAAATTACGGTCGACATACCTATATGCATTTCTCAGATACTGTTCGGTTGCATTCCTGGGCGAAGTGCTCCCCGGGGTAATTATTGTTTACCGCGGGTATGCGGTCTACGTAGCGGGAGTGTGGATATCGTCATAATTCGTCGTAATTACCTTGTAACATAGTTACTTCATCGATCGCTTTATCTTGCTTAAGCTGTACTTAACGGAATGGCCATAATCGCCTAACCGCGGAGCGTTTGAGTTCCAACGAGGTCTGATAGTCAAGTCTCTTTAATGGCTGTATCGCTCGTCAAGCGGACGGGTATGATGCGTGCCTGGCGAGCGCGTAAATGCGTTACATGCGTGAGTGCATTGTTGAATTTCGCCGAATATGTATTTTGCACGTTTTATTCTACGCAAATATATCCGAGTGTCGCGACAATATTGCAATGGAGCTTGTCGAAACGATATAAAATATAAAAAAAAGGATCATTCATATCGATAAATAATACGCTATCGTGATTTCGTTTTAAATTATGTGTTGAACAGATACACATTGGTGAAAATTTTTCTCAGAATTTTTCATATAATTTTTCAGAGCTTTTAAATTTGTTAAAATTTAGAATCTATAACTTTCAAAATTTTTCAGAATTTTTGTATAATTTTGTAACTTTTTACATTTTTTTTTACAGATATTTTATATAGATTGGAATATTTTTTAAAAGTACTGTGGAGGTTTACATTTATTTACATTAATTCCAGAATTCTTCATATTAATTCGGAAATATTAAAAATTTTTTTTTATTTCTCATTCTATAATTTTTGAACAAATTTATAAGATCTGAAAGAATTTAAGATATTTTTTCGGAAATCTTTATATAAATTAAATATAACGAGTTTTTAAAAATATCATGAGATATTATGAAAACATATATTTTTTTTCATCAGAGACGTATTAAAAACAGATACAGAATACTATTTATAGCATCCAGTGATTTGGTAATCTAAAGTTTACGAAGAAATTTGTGTAACAAGTCTCGTATAAAAAAATATATTTAAAACGCTACTTTACGGTTAAAGATCAGTCAACTCATCACCACATTGGCAGTGATAATTCGATATCGACGAATCTGAGGGGAATGGCGCGGCGATCCACGATATAAAGAATGGCACGCAAACATCGAGAGATCGGTAGCCACGAGGCGTTAAGTACCGGATGACTCAGTGCGCACCGCGGTCGGGGCCGGGGCGATAATTAAAACGCTTTTACAAAACTGTAGGCAAACAGCGCTTAAGTGGCTGTCATTCGTTACCCCGTGGGGCCGCAGCAAGTCGGTAAGTCGCTGAGCGAGCAATCAATCACCCGACCCGTTCTCCCCTACCCCCGGCGGCCCATTACATTTCTATTTTGAAAGCTGCTTATTAAGCGGGGCCGGCTGGAGAGACAGACAGGTTTCACGGTATAAAATATCGGGTTGCCGTGGTGGCAGGAACGACGGTTCCGTGTCGTGGCAGCTATGGTAGCTCCAGTGCGGGAGGGTGGCAGGGGAAGCGACCATGGTATGGAGAGAGAGAGAGAGAGAGAGAGAGAGAGAGAGAGAGAAACGGAGAAGGGGCTAGTGGTGAAGCGGAGGCAGGGGGGAAGAGGGAGGAAAGGGGACGCCCTCGTCGGTCGGACGTGCGGGGAGGGGAATGGACGGCTGTAAAAGCGGTGAAATATCAAAGCCGGGATGGGAGCTGTCATCGTCGGGCCAACATCATGGGTGGCGTGTTGAATTAGAATGCCTTCCCACACCCCACGCAGCACCGCAATTCTCCCACCATAATGCCATCTCCCCTACCTCCGTTGTGCGTCCGAGCGCGAATGGTGGGGATGACAGGAGAGGACAGGTTATACACCCCGGGTCGTACGGGATAGGGGTAGTCAGGAGGGCAGGGGAGTGGGGGACGAGCGAGTCTCTCGTTGCCGCCGCCAGACGGCGCGAGGATCGCATTCGCGTCGGAGCAGTCGAAGCACAGAGTGGAGCTGCTCGAGTTGCAGCCGTCATTATTTTCCTGGATTCCGTGGTGTACGCGTCGCCCACTTGCGCCAGGATACGTGGCCGCCGCGCGAGGTGATCGATTCCCAACGGAAGCGCAGTCTCGACGTCTTCCGTGTTCGCGAATCGCTTTCGTTTGCACCTTCACGTCGGTCGGACCCGACGCGATTCGCTGTTTTCCGTCACGCACCTACCGTGTCTGTGTAAATAGCCATTTGTTGATTTAAAGTGTGCAGTGAGATCAATTAGTGGGAAACCAAATGGTTGTGCTCGAGGAAGGCAGTATGCTGACTACTGGACACAATCAGTATTTACAACCGGATTATCTTTCACCGCTTCCAACTTCGGTTAGTATTCTTTGGTAGTTACAAAATAATATATCATCTCTTTTTAAATTTTCGAAGCTTTTTATTCTGCTTTTTGTCAAAAAGTCTGCAAAAAGTCAGGAAAAAAGATTTTCACGCTGATAATAATAATTATTATTATAGCTTTATTGACAAAGAAAATAAAATAATACGTAAATCAAGACACAATAAGTGAAGAAACAGTGAAAAGATCTTGATTAATACTTTTTGGCATCATACCCTTTTTAAATTTTTTGATATCTTTTCTATTTTCTTGATATTAAGCAGAATTAAAGGGAAAAGGATTCTCGTTGAAAATAGGGATTAATGTAAGAATAAAAATTCAAAGTCGCGGTATTTTTTCCTCATTATTTATTTATTCCCCCGCCAATAGAACCGTTTATTTGTGGTCCAACGGGATTAGAAGTGAAGAATAAGTATCGCATGTTACTAACTTTAATCAGTACATCTTTCATTTTCTGTATAGATATGACAAACAGTGGATAACTTGACTTTTTTGTCGGACAGGTACAGTTGGACGCGAAAAAGAGTCCGCTGGCACTGTTGGCGCAGACATGCAGTCAAATCGGAGCGGATTCGCCTACGAAACCCCTAATTTCGCCTTTGGAAAAGAGCTCGAAGGGCATGAGCATCGCAACGAATGCGAAATCACCGCCGGCCACGAAATTGGAGCGCAACACTCGCGGCAGTCCGACGGACGGCGGCAAGTCGTTGGCGTTCAAGCCGTACGAAGTCAACGTGGTAACGAAAAAGACCACGGACGAGGGTAGACCCACGTCCAAAGCCAGTGTACACAGTGTCAGTGGTCAGGATAGTGTCAGTGTGAGTGACAGCATGCATCCTGACAAGAAATCATCCGGCAATCGCACGCCGGTGAGCCGAAAGTCCGCGTCGCCGAGCAGCCAAGCGACGGCAACGACGACCAGCGGCACACCGTCGGTCGATCGGAAGACCCCGGCGGATCGCGAGAAGACCGATGGTTCGCCACGGAGCAGCAGCAGCAGCAACAACAACAACAATAGCAACAGCAGCAATAATAACAATAATGGCGCCAGTCCAATTATCAGATCCGGAATGGAGATCCTTTCTGGTGCGGCGCATACAAAAGACGCGAATCTAGCCGCTTACAAACCGGGTCTACCAGGGTTCACAGGCAATCCACTGTGCTGTCCACCAGGCCTCGCCGAGAATCCGGCATTCAGGCCGCCCTTCGCGGGCGCATCGCCTTTCTCGCATCACGCGGCGGCGCTGTTGTCCGTCGGCTATCCGTCGGCTGGTCCGACCGGCGGCAATCCATACTTGAGTTACGCCCGCGTCAAGACTCCCGCCGGCGGCGAGGCCCTGGTGCCGGTCTGCAAGGATCCTTTTTGCACCGGCTGCCAATACAGTATGCACAGCGCGCAGATCATGATGAGCGCGGGTAGCTGTCCCAGCGGTTGCACGCAGTGTGATCATCAGAAGTACGGGCTGGCGATGGCGTTATCGTCCCTGGGCCCGATGCCGCCGCCGTCGTTGTCCTATCCGTCCACGCTGGCGGCCGGAGGCCGGCCCTACGTCTGCAACTGGATCGCCGGCGAGTCGTATTGCGGCAAGCGATTCGCCACGTCGGAGGAGCTGCTCCAGCATCTACGTAGCCACACGAGCCTGACCGGCGGTGACCACGCGGCCGCCGCCTCCGCGGCGGCGCTCCTCGGTAATCCGCATCCGCACCCGCTGCTATCACCGTCGACCACCCTTCATCGCGCCAGTGGCGGTACCTACCCGGCGCCGTCGTTGAGCCCCCTCGGAGCGCGATATCATCCGTACGGCAAGCCGCCGACGGGCCCGTTACCGGCATCGCTCGCCGCCTCGCCGTACTCCGCTTTCAACGCCTTAGGACCGTATTACTCACCGTACGCGGTTTACGGACAGCGAATCGGCGCCGCTGTACATCCTTAAGATGGATATATTCTGCGGGAGGGAGAATTGGGAGGGAAAAGATGGTAGGATCTTTTCGAAAGGGACCTTCTTCTCGTTCCTCCCTCTGTTTCTCCGTCTCTTTTTTCCTTTTCGCAGTGTACAGTTGGAAAAATGTGCAAATTGATGGACGAGCTTTCCGTCTAAAAACTGTTGTGTAAATAGCCACTGTGTACAATACAGATTTATTTAAAAGAATTCTATATATGTATATATAAATATAAATATATGTGTACATTGAAGATTATGATTAAAGTTTATGAAACAACTCGACAAGTGTTAACGTTGCATCGCGAGACCATTCTCTCGCGGAACTTCTATGATACCAGAGTAATACGCATCTCTATTAAAAATCCGGTTACCATGTAGGGGGAAGGATTACATGCCAGCTGTAAGTTGATATTGTCGCAATTGCCGGACAGACACAAAAGTCTCGCCTCTCTATATTTAACAACTACGAGGCAACAACTTCCCGACTGCGCTTCCGAATCGCGTGCTGTTAGAGTTTTTTTGGCGATTCCAACGAGATGCTTCGTTGTACATCATCGTCATGTTTTATAGGTGACGTACAACGTAACATCTCGTTATTCGGCGACGTACGGACGTATATATGTTTGCGAATATTACAAAGTGCTACTGTATGTTTCCCATCGCTCCGCAAACGCGAGTCTCTTGTGCTAAATGCGTTCGATAGCGCGCGGCATCGTACACGAAGAATAGTTTTGTTGAAGTATCTATAAATTTAATTAGATACAGATCTGAAGATAATTTTGTTGAATTATTAAAATAATTATAACTGTCAACATAATTAGAATATTTTAACAAGACGGTTGTTAGAATTGCGACATTGCTTATTATGCTTGAGCTTCCTAAGTAATTATTTGGATAGTCCAACAAAATTATTTTTAGATCTGTATCTAGCTAAATTTTTAAGTACTTCAACAAAACCGTTCTATTCGTATACGGTCGCGTGTAATTTTATGTCCACAATATAACTGTGATATTACGCTACTCTTTTGAGAAAATGAACAAATAAGAAAAGGATATTATTTACGAACGTATCTGAGATATCTCCGTAATAAATCACAATGTTGTAATTTATTATCGTTAGTTGTGTAAGGCAAATACTGAATGCCGTTGCAAAAAACGAAAATAAAATTGATCTAGAGAATCTGTTTTATCATTTTCTTTTCGAAATTCGGTAATCGCTGGGATGATTTTGATCAAGGTATACCTGGGAGCGTATCGGATCGTATCGTCCAACATCAGATCGTGACACGTTGAATAGAATATTCTAATAAAAGCGAAGAATAACATGGTATACGATACGCGTCTTATCCGCATTGTAAATATCTCTTGTAAATATCGTTGAGTTTCCATACCGCTTTAATAAAAACAATGTTTGTAGAATTATTTAAACCTTTCTACTATATGTTGTGCGTTTTACCATATTATTCTCTCGTTTAATCCAATTCCTTCCTCGTTTGC
>Ga0157363_1007272_pt1 | contig 10478 bp, 10 predicted proteins | sample AttsexASBM1_FD_111477 | JGI IMG/M metagenome (GOLD analysis project Ga0157363, IMG submission 111477) | Fungus gardens microbial communities from leaf cutter ant in Ribeirão Preto, State of São Paulo, Brazil - Atta sexdens ASBM1 | ecosystem: Host-associated > Fungi > Mycelium > Unclassified ...
AACATATTTTAAACACACTAATTTTAATAATATATAAAGATTGTACTTTTAAAGTAGAGTTTTTAATGTTTTATATCATTTTTTCTGATGTCATTGCAGAATCATCATTTACGGAGACACACATAATTCATAAAATATTTCGAAATTGAAAGAGAGAAACTTTCAAAAAGACTTCATAATTAAAGAAATATAAAAGATTCATTTTATCATTAGTCAAATGATAGGAAAAGTACGTACTATATCTTAAATGACAAATCGATAGCAAGGAGCATCATATACATTATTATACAATTGTGCCGTATAATATTTCAGTTTTGGAATCTTTGTATTTTTCATTTTGATTAAAATAAACAAATTTCATAATTAATCTGCTGTAAAAATGATTTTATTTTTCTTTTTTAAATTTGTTTTTTCACTCATAAAAAAGCTTCATTTTCAATAATTCAACTTTTTGAAGCCATTATTATTATTTTTTTTAAGTACATATCCTCAAATATTGTAGCCTAAAAGAATTCATTCACATTTTTTCCAAACTCTTACATTTAAATTTATAAAAAATATATTAGACACTATCCTTCTATTATAAAAATTTGTGAGTATTTTTTACAAGTATACAAGAATTTTTCCAGATTTTTATATAGTCTGGAACAATAAAAAAATCTGCTACGAACTTCGTTTTATTTTAGGAACTAAGATTAAAATTTTCACGTTGCCGGAGGATTAATTAACGGAAGGTTAATTAATATACAACAATTTTTTATTTTTTTAAAAAGAAGATAGGCTTTCTTTCTTTATAATTTATTTTCACTCCAGCGACATATTGTTACACATATTGTTTGCTGGCAATTTCTAATATATTCTTACAAGCTGCAATTCTTTTTCCATAAGAATCGCGTAATCCCAGTCGTATAGAAGAAATAAGGATAATAGTTTAAAACTCGGTCCATTTGTCTAGCTCGCGCAAATTAGAAGCATATCCGCGTTCCGCAAAGGTACGTATTTAAAGTACCCGAGTTACGTGTGCGATGTGAGCCATTAGATTCCGATATAAGGGCTCAGAATGTGTCCGTCCGATTTGGAGATTGATGGTACGAAATACGGCTAACGTACATCATTGTTGAGGTTACCTTATTGACTACTCGCGAGCGAGGGTTCCAGGCTAAAGCTTCACGCATGAAATTCCGGCAAACTGCAAGCCATTAGGACAATACATTACTGATCTGTCGACTGCAATGCGATCGATGTAGTCGGATCTACGTTCGCGAATATTCCACGGTTTCGCTGAAGTTCTCGGGACGACGAATAGCCGCGAAGAAGAGTACACCGTGATTCACGAAGCAATTATACAAGCCGCAGTGACCAAGGACCGACTGTAATTCGGAGATTATGAATAATGCATGAGATATTTTACGAAGTGATGAGGTTCCATTATAGAGAAGAATGGACTTCGGAATTTCTCATACGCTCGAAATCGCGAAAGATGATAATTACTTCGCCGCGGGATTAAAGTTGAAGACTTACGATGGCAGCGAGTTCACGAGTTTGTCTTCCGCTACAAATGAGTTATCATACTTCAACGAGGAGTGACATTAATTACGGACGCATTAAAAGCGAAATAGCGAAACGAATTCGCGGGCTTTAATAAATTAAGTTTCGGACATTGTTGTCTGACTCCTGTAATAATTCAACGTTAAACGTGGGCACGCTTGCGGAAACAAAGTATCTTCATTATTCGGTGAGGTCAAGTAATGTATAAAAAGAGAAAGAGAAAGAGAAACGTTGAAATGCACTCGATATTTCTATAACGTTCCAAAAAAATGGAACGGTTTTTCCTTGTAGGCTTTCAATTTTTATCGCGTTTGATCGATATTTATATTCCGACTTCACGTATAATTCCGACCATCGTTCCTCGCGCGAATATTAAACAGTCGGCGATCCGGCTCTACCACCAGCCGCGGAACAGGAATTCTTCCGTCGAATATTTTTTTTTTTTTTTTGAAAGAGTAACAAACTGTCCCTCGCTGCTTGTCGACTTGTAAATATCACTTGTTGAGGCTCGGCAAAATTCCCTCGAGAACTGTCACGATTCTTGCGAGCCAAGATAAAATCCACGTGACATAATCTCTGACATCTGTAAAAACATAAAAAGGAAACCGTAAAAAATGATGCATTACGAGCCAAAAGCGCTCCGAAAGCGATCCTTTAATTAATTCTCAATTAACTGTAAAAATTGTTGAAGATATTTTTTTCAATTCAACGATAAACGTTTTTTTTTTTATTATACTTCAATAAAGTTTGCTTTTAGATACAAGAATAAATTGAATGGTACACTGCGACAGCGTTGAAGCCCATAATTATTATTCCACGCACAATCCGACGTAATCTCCGCGAGAAATTCTACGAGATTTGCCGCAAAAAGCCGAGGGCGGTTAACATTTTTATTTATTCCGGTAGATTGAAATTTCCACACACCGTTGGAAATTCAAAATCCTGGAAAACACGCTCGTCGCGCGGCATAGAAATGCGCGCTCGTCTCCTATAAATTCAAGGGGATGGGGAGGGTGAAGCCCCATAGGTGGCATTGGGACGCATAAAATTTCTCGTTCCGGGATACTTCCAGGCCCTCGGAAGTCACGCCCCGATCGTACCTACGAAAATCCTGGGGGATCCGGACGAGCTGGACAGACATTTGGTGCACAGCGTACCGGAGAGCTATAACATGCGGCACGTGCAGAGGGGCGACAGTAGCTACGACAATGGCTACATGTATTCGCAGGAGTCCGACATTGAAATGCATGTGAGTGTCGCACCGAACACGTATTTCTTTTCGCGTTCACGACGCGGCCCATTTCCACCTTCCTTCCTCTTTCCACGCCGATATTATATCCTCGTCATCGAAGTACCGCGACATGGAAAAATGTTTCCTTTCAGACAAGACCCGGTCTCATCATGGACGTGGTACGCAACCCAATGCCAATTGGAGCGATGCCAGTTATACCGGCGGTGCCACTTCCGGTGCAGCTCCAGGATCTCCCGGTGCTCACCATGGAGCCCCTCGACATTAATTCACTGCCAGAGATGGAGCGCTTCGAAGTCGATCTCACGAAGGATGCTTACGGTCTCGGGATTACTATCGCTGGATACGTTTGCGAGAAAGGTAAGGAAAAGCTCGACGTCATACATATCGAGAATACGTCCATACATATCGAGTGTTTTTGATGTTTTGAAAGCACGCCAAAGTAGCTGAAAGAATTGTGTGTATTCAAAATCAAAATATGCGGGCGAGTCCCAATGCTGCTATTGAGGCGAATCAATCAGATAATTCTTATATCTTTAGGGATTCCAGATAAAAACTTTTGATTTTCTCTTGCAGAAGAGCTCTCTGGAATCTTCGTTAAGAGCATTAGCGAGGGTAGCGCGGCCGATTTGAGCAATAAAATCCAGATTAACGACCGAATAGTGGAGGTCGACGGACATTCCCTGCAAGGTTACACTAATCACGAAGCCGTTGAAGTGTTAAGGCGCACAGGGCAGACGGTGACCCTCTGCTTGGAGCGATACCTTCGTGGACCAAAGTTCGAGCAACTTCAACAAGCGATCGCCGCAAGCGAATTGAGATTACCTCAGCCGAGTTCACCGTCGATAACGAGCCTACCTAGTTTCCCCATGAGCGCAGTACGTTCAATTAACAGTTGTAACTTAATAAAAAAAGGCAAAATGTACTTTTGTATTAATTATATATTATACGTTAATGTATGTTGTAATTGCATACATTGATTTAAATTTTACTCTTCACCTAGTTGTGCGTATTGGAAATTTTTCAATTATAAATTTCAAATTATATATTTTATATATTTATATATTATTGAAATTATTGTTTTAATATATAATTGTTTAATATATAATATATAATTAATATAATATAAAGCTTTGATATAATTGTATTCGTGTTATTATTATTTCGTACTACTGAAATTATTAAATCTACATTTGCGCACGTTTTTTTCCCCAGGATGGAGAGACCACTACTGAAATAGAGCCAGAAGGCGAATCTCACACCACCGTGGACAGTGCAATTCTGCAAGAAGGAGAACGTTTAAGAACATCTGATGAACAGGATGAGGCGACCAATGTTGAAGCCCTATTGAGTGATCCATCGAGCGAACTCACGCCTCAAATTCGCGCGGCAATCAAAGCGAAATGGCAGAAGATTGTCGGACCAGAAACCGAGATAGTCGTAAGTACCGCAATCTCATCGTAAGATAAGAACGCGCAAAGAAAAGATGTCTCTTTCGGTTCCTTATCGTTTGAATAGGTTGCCCAGTTGAAGAAGTTTGCCGAAGGTAGTGGTCTTGGTATTAGCTTAGAGGGAACGGTCGATGTGGAGAACGGTCAAGAAGTAAGGCCTCATCACTATATACGTTCGATCCTGCCGGAGGGCCCTGTCGGACAAAACGGCACGCTGCGCTCCGGCGATGAGTTGCTAGAGGTTATCGAATTTTCATATATTTTTAGCAAAGCTCTTTAGCTCTATAATATCTTCCCTTCAAAAGTACTCGATAAACGCTCCACTCTCACGAGCAATATGTCTTAAATCGATATCATACTTTCTTGAAGGTAAACGGCTATCGTTTATTGGGCATCAATCATATGGAAGTGGTTAGTGTGCTGAAAGAGTTGCCTATACACGTTCGCATGGTTTGCGGAAGAAACATCGCCTCGCAAGATCCACTTTGCCCTATCGACACCGCTCAACATCAAGCCGCTTTCCAAACTAGAGTGAGTATACGAAGTGGTCGCGATGTCCTGCTGTCGAACGGTTAAATCGCGCTTTAAGAGAAGAAAACTACGGCAAAAATCTATGTTATCTCGTAGAGTATCCTCGGTGGGTCTCTGCAAAACTTGTTGCCCACGATGGATCGCCTTGTGAAAGCAAAGTCGGACGGTTCCTTGGCTTCGACGACGACCACGGCCACGGTGACCGACGCGAGTCTGAATAAAATGAAGTCGCGCTCGTTGGAACCGCTAACCGGTCTGGCGATGTGGAGTTCCGAACCGCAAATTATCGAATTGGTTAAAGGAGAGAGGGGCCTTGGGTTCTCCATTTTGGATTATCAGGTGCGAACGTCTTTTTCCGTAGTACGGGATGATTCTTCGCGATCTCGATGAGAATCTGTAATAATTTGTTCGACCTGTTTTCCGCTCGTCTTCGCTTTTAGGATCCAATGAACCCCAACGAAACTGTGATAGTAATACGATCGCTCGTGCCTGGCGGAGTGGCACAGGTCGACGGGCAGTTAATACCGGGCGATCGGCTTCTGTTTGTGAATGACATCGGATTAGAGAATGCAACACTGGACCAGGCCGTGCAGGCCCTTAAAGGCGCCCCGAAGGGGACCGTTCGCATCGGCGTGGCCAAACCGCTGCCAATACCAGATAGTATTGTCCAGGTGAGCGATCAAGATGACCGGACCGAGGCTACGAGAGATAGAGATACCGAGGCAGCGACCGCTTCCTCGATCGTGGATAGCCACAAACAGAGACGGGAGTATTTCCGCGAGCGTAAGATTAATGTGACCGAGCCACCGCATATGGATTTGATCGAGGACTTGAAGCAAATGCATAACCTCGTTAAATCCGAGAGTTTTTAATTAGGTCACTCTGATCGGAGCAGTAGACTCAAGGCTCTTGCCTCTGCTAAATTTCACCGCGATTCGCGTGTCTTCGAGACGGTCGACGTATACAGTCGAAATAACGCGCAATCGAATTATTCTCGGTTCAGCTAACCGTATTCGATCATTGAGCTTGCAAATCACGAGCGAATTTAATATTTTGTCGTTGATTAAACAAAACATTAATGTGCATACGAATGCATTAATGTGAATGCATATTTTCTAACGAGATTCCGTCTATAAAAAGTGAAGTAACCGTCCCTGTTGCATTTCATATATACATATATAATACTAAATACGACAGCTATACATTTGTGAGTGTCGTCGAATAATACGAGCATGAAACATTGTGTTCCATTTTGTGTATTAGAAATCAGAAAAAGTGATAAAACTGTCTGTCATTTATTTTATATGTTTTTCTCTTTTTTTTAATCGTGTGCACGCACAAGTTTGTCGTTTGGTGAAATTGACAGAGTGAATTTTGGGAAACATAATTGGCATCGACATATTAGTATTAAAAAATATTTTCATATACTTGCCATTTATGTGTGATTGTTTTACAAGACATCAAAGCATAAATTTAGCACATTTATATTGAAATAATAAAATATTGGATCGTGTTGGAATTTTTAGAGCTATGATAATTCGCAAAATATCTACTTATAAGCCTGCATGATGTAGTCCATTTGTGATAAGTCCGTTATCTCATCTCATATTTATAGATTATATTTTATAATTGGTACTCTTACGTTACCTTTTCTTTTTTTAAATATTACTGCAAATGGTATTTATATAATGCAATGACTGATTTTTTAGATTATTTATACACAGCCTTTTTTTATTCATTTTTAGCGCGAATTTATGCCAAATATATTTATGATTTATTTCAAACACATTGTTATCGATATTCGATTGTGGGAACAATTTACATTCAATATTCGCCCACGGCAATGCACCACGCGTTCAATGTGCTTTGCATCCCGAACTGTGTTGATTTGTATGTTTCAGGTTGATGATTTTGTATTGTATTTCTCGCCATTGCCGTTAAGTTTTTATTCTGTAATGACAGCATACCGCAAAAGGCGTTTTAATAATCGCGTAAAAAAATTATTTATCATTATTTATCTATTTGTTGATAGTTATATCCCGTTTTAAGAATTTTCGCAAGTATTTTATTTGTAGGTGCTAATTTGACGTTACTTGTGAAAGTGGCGAGATAGATTAAATGTTACGAATAAAAATTAACATATCTTGATCGGTGAATAAGTCGAAACAATTAAACGTCAAATAAAATTTTACGGTATGTTTGCACACCGATGGAATGCCATATATGTGTTCTTTTATTTCATTTATCATTATCCGCAGCACCCCCGTTCTCCACCCATTCCAGTTCTTTATGCGTTCATCACCTGTGTTTATGTTACATCATGATTTTAACCGTTTGCTTTTCATTTTCAGCTCGTTTACCCACGCGGTACACACCTTCATTTCTAATAGTATATTTATATTAAACATTATAATATATCTATGTAGTTTTTCCGTACCGCATTCGTACCGTTGCAACCGGAACATCCATAAAGAACGGTGAAGTCTGTTATTTTACGAGGTCGCCCTTGGCGTTATTCCGAGGCGCGGCCAAGTGTTTTGAATGATTTATGCGATACCTTCGGACGAGATATACCAGCCGAACGGCACATTTTGATGGACGAACCTTTTCCTGCTTTTATTTGACTCCCGACTGAGGGAATTACGTGCGTCGCTGGGATGCGGCCCACGTTGTGGGATTAAGTGGGCTTCATCGCGAAGTTTAAACTCGCACGGAGAAAATAAAACCATGGAAAGATTTCCAATTCTGGAAATCCTCTTGCGCGTGATTCGTTCATCGAATTGCGGAGCAGGATTTGAATTGTGTTAAAGTGTGTTAAAGTGATAACAATTACGATATACATATACATATTTCGTCTTTCATACATTTGAGATAGAAAGAGGACGCTCGACCATCTGATAGAAATTGCCAAAAGTTATCTTTTATGCAATTTTTATATTTGCGAAAGAAGTGTGTAAATTATATCTTTCTTAGGTTTATATCCTTTTAGGATTTTTCAATCATGTTAATTATATATGCATCTTGATGCAATCTCTGTATTCTCGACCTAAAAAACCGATTGAAAGAAAAATCAGAAGATCACATAACTGCATACATAACTGCAATTCTAATACTTTTTGTATATTATTATATAGATTGTCTCGGTCTAATTTGACCAGCACAACTGATAATCCTTCTGTTCCTATTCAATATAATTCCGTCATGATATCCAATAAATTTTCGATTAGTTTTATATTTCTTTACGGTGGTCAGTCGGAAGAATGAGAAAACAGGTGAAAAAAAAGAGGAAGGTTCAGCGAATGTGAGAAGTATACGAATATCTTTCGGCGCTGAGTTATCTCGAGTTTCTCTTGCCAGAGAAAAAATGAAGAAACGCTAAAGATGCGGCACAAAAAGAGAGAGAGAGAGAGAGAGAGAGAGAGAGAGAGAGAAAGAATGAGAGATGGGTGCGAAAGAGAGATTTTTTTCGGTAATAGCGCTCGGTGTTTACCGCGGATGGGGTTTATATTGCCGACCATCACAAAACTAAGTAAGTACAGAACAAAACGATTGTAATAGTGAATGAAAGTTGCCTGGTAGAGTAGCTGAACAAAACAAACTTTATTGCATTCGACTGACTTCTCTCACATTACTTTCAAAATTCTTTCGAAACTCACGAACACACACGATCATACTAGTGATCTTTGTTTAGCAAGTTGCAAGTTCATTTTGAGGAATTATGATTTCTTTGCAATATGTTACATTTGCCATTTGTCTCTTTGCAGTCGGGCGAGTACGAGAGAGAGAGAGAGAGAGAGAGAGAGAGAGAGAGAGAGAGAGAGAGAGAGAGAGAGAGTGAAAGATATAGATAAAGTAGTTTTTAAAAAATAGCTGATATATATTTGAGACAAGCGATTAGCAAATATGAATATATGAATGCGAAATATGAATGAAAGAATGAAAAAGAGTGAGAAGTTGAAATAAAAAACGAAATAAAAGGAAAAGAAAAATGTAAAGAGTGAACGGGAGAGATTGAAATGAAAGGAATTGGAGTGAAAGAGAAAGCGCGAGAGAATAATTCGAGCCGGCGGCAAAGTAGTCCAGGCGAGAGAACGAAAAAAAAGAGACGAAAGAGTGAAAAAGAGGGGAAAAGAAAAGACAATGAGAAATATCGTGAGAACGTATATAAACGAGGCAAGTAAAAGATTAAGTACAAGTTGAAAGTCATATTAAGTCTCTCGTTAACTTCATGATTTTTTTTTCTCTTTTTTTTTCTTCTTCTATGTCGCATTTTCCTTTTGCTGTCTCACAAAATCTCTTTAAGCGACCTATTTTTTTTTCCAAGCGATCTCTCAAGCAAGCTCGTATGTCAAACTTTTCGCCTTTTTGTAGAGCTCTACTACCATTCCACTACTGTCTACTACTCACTGGCACCTTTCTTCACTATTATCAAGAGGCTCGTGGGGATCGATACGTACGTTTACTACTTACTCGCAACCTGTTTATACCTGAACTCTTCCGACCGCCTTCCCGATACTCGAACTACTTCGAACGGGCGAAACGGATGGTACACATAAGCCTCGATGGCAGCCGCTGGGATATCTGAGCCGCAAGTTACGTAATAAATCGATTCTCCTCCAGGCTTCCTTATTTCTTCACCGCTTAGAACGTGAAGCTCTTGTTATTATCTTTAAAGCCGAGTCTCGGAGGCACGCGAAAGTCACAATTATCAATCCTTATTGTTGTTTATTGACCATCGTTACTATTATCACACGCGTTTTGCTGTTGTCATTACTGTCCTTTGTATAACTCTTATCACCGTTTTTCATTGCCATTGTCATTTTCTTTTATCGTTTATATCGCCGGTGTCGCTGTCGTTTATCGCTGTGTTATAACTCTCCACCCTTTTCCTCGCTGTGTGCATAGCGCCTACTACAAGCTTCATTTACGCAAGCTGCATAAAATGTTTAACACGGGATTCTCTTCGTGATATTCGCACATACGCATAACAGTTTTCTCGCAACAGTAAAGACAACAATAACCTAAATGAAAGTTTTCCTATTGACGCGCGTGCAAAATGCAATCTCAGACTTCAGGGATGCACGTTAAGTTTTTTTCTCCGGTATTCTGCCATTCGGATTTACTTGACAGTCGCTACTCTTGCAAATGCTTGCATAGAATGACAATCCGCACATTAACGGAAAAATAAAAGCAAATAAGCGCCTTCTAATAGATCTATCTGTCGCGTGTTGCAGCATGCTCGCAACACTTCGCTTCACACAGACTAAATATTTAAATGTAATTGATTCCGACAGAATCGCGTGATGCTGAAATAAATGTTGCGCAGTCATAGTTTAGACAAATGACTTGTAAAGCATCTCGCAAAAGCTTTCTGCTAAATTAACCATCGCGCGAACAGAAAGATTATGTATTTCTGTTCGTAAGAAATGTGACGTAAGTTTGCTATAAGTGAAGCGCGGAGAGTATCTCGTCGGAAACTCATTTCTGTGACTCATTTCTGTGAACAACACGCAAAAAAATTAAAAATAGATTTGAATAAAGACGACGTAAAATAAGTATGATAATTAGATGATGAATTAATTTATATTATCAGAATTTAAAGAAAAAGTGTTTAAATCATAATAAATCATTATTTATATTATATAATGAAATTTATAAAAATACTTCTGACATTTTTATAAAAGTTGAAAATAACTTGT
>Ga0157363_1007273_pt1 | contig 10477 bp, 4 predicted proteins | sample AttsexASBM1_FD_111477 | JGI IMG/M metagenome (GOLD analysis project Ga0157363, IMG submission 111477) | Fungus gardens microbial communities from leaf cutter ant in Ribeirão Preto, State of São Paulo, Brazil - Atta sexdens ASBM1 | ecosystem: Host-associated > Fungi > Mycelium > Unclassified ...
ATTTATTATATCGTAATATACGTATTATACGATATAATATAATATATACAGAAAGCAAATTTTATCAAGGCATTAGTCTAAAAATTTTGTTTAACAGTATCTTCTTTTTTGTTACTTGTTTAGCTATGACAAAAAAATGCAGATTCATGAAAAATACATGAAGTCTCTGGGTATCCTATCGCAGATAGATACTTCTAGTTTGGATGTATGGGAAATTCCGCGAGATAGAGTAGTGATCAATCGAAAAATCGGAGAAGGAGCCTTCGGTACCGTTTACGGTGGTGAAGCTTTCTTTTCTGAGAAGGGTTGGCTCGCTGTAGCTGTGAAAACTTTGAAAGTCGGTAGCTCAACTGATGAAAAACTAGATTTCCTTAGTGAAGTCGAGGTCATGAAAAAATTCGAGCATTCGAATATCATTAAGTTATTGGGTGTATGCATCAAGTCTGAACCTGTGTTGACTGTGATGGAATTTATGCTTTACGGCGACTTAAAAACCTATCTGTTAGCCAGAAGACATTTGGTCAATGATCGAAGCTACGAGGATTCCGACGAAATATCGAATAAAAAATTAACCGCCATGGCATTAGATGTCGCCAGAGCACTCAGTTATTTAGCGCAATTAAAATACGTTCACAGGTGAGTCAAACAATTTTAATTGCTGTCTATGACTAGCGGTGACACAATTATATATTCTTCTTTTTCTTTAGGGATGTTGCCTCGCGCAATTGTCTAGTAAACGTCCAACGGGTAGTAAAACTTGGTGACTTTGGCATGACCAGGCCAATGTATGAAAACGACTATTATAAATTCAATCGGAAAGGTGAAAGAAGATACAATTAATGATGTTTTTGTTTTCACAGCATTATGATTTTACGGGTAAAATTTGTTTCGTTCAGGTATGTTACCAGTAAGATGGATGTCGCCAGAATCATTAGCACTGGGTATTTTTACGCCAGCGTCTGATGTCTGGTCTTACGGAGTACTACTCTACGAGATTGTTACATTCGGTAGCTTTCCTTTCCAAGGGATGAGTAATAATGAGGTACTCACGCATGTAAAGGCTGGCAATTGCCTCACTGCGCCGAAAAAAATAAAACTACAGCTGTAAGTAGTCCTGATGATAGTCGTATCTCATGTATCATCTGATTTATATTTGACAATTCTGTTTGCAGCGAAAATTTAATGTATTCCTGCTGGAACGTAGATCATTCGAAAAGGCCATCGGCTCCGGAGATCGTTGATTTCTTGGCGTTGAATCCTCGTATTATTGCGCCTTGTCTGGACGTGCCTCTATCGAGCGTGCAATTAGAGCACACTGCGCAACTCGACATACAACTATCAGAGAATAATCGGAAATTTTCCCTTTTATGGCCGCAACGTCAATCTTCGCAAACACAGGGACTAAAGATTCCAAATTCACCAACCCCGCTTCTGCTTGACTTGAATGGGCAGGACGACGATCAAACTTTGGATTCCCTGATTTGTCAATCTTGCGAGCAGGACAGTTCTAGTCCTTTATTGGATTCCACAAGAGCCTCTGTCTTGAAGCAAACGTGGCTTCACGGAGATTCTGATGTAAAAAACAAAGAGCCTCACAAATACGTTAATCTTCAACCGAGTATGTTGAAGATATCTTGTGAACCTGGCAGAAATGGTAGTGCCGGCAATATTCAAATGGAAGAAAGAACGTCCATGCTGCTAGAGAAGAAAAACACTGATGATGTGTCAATGCTCTGACGCAAGTAGACGATTTCATGAAGAAATTGGAAACTAGTCAGGTGCCTAAAGGTACATTCGATTAAAGATAAATGACTGTATAAGATCAAGGTCAGAATCCACAAAGATGGTTATCATTCCGGAATGAAGCAAGAAAGTTAATACATGAACGAATTTCAAGGTATTCGCCTTCGTCGAATGTAATCACAAGGTCATACTAAAAGATTCTTTGAATCGAGAGAGAATAAGCTCTCTCTGATGAGGCATTTTAATTAATTAATTAGATATTCCCTTGAATTTTTTGAACAATGGAGAAAATATGTTAATCTTAATTACGATAATTCATGAACATTTTCTCTTTTCTTAGAGAATTCCTATTGCGGGTAGAATTTCTATTTGAATAGAGCGAAATATAGCGAAATTCGGTCTCGAATGAAAAAACTCAATGATAAAGCCTAAGTACCCGCAAAAAAATGGTAAAATAATGTAAATTATTCAAACAATACGATTTTACTGATAACACGTATCTTTTTATGAATACGTCATATGTGTAAATGTGAACCAAAATTAAAACATAAATATCTTAAGCAGCTTAAAACAAGAAGATATTCAAATAAAAATATAAAATTGAAAAATAACATATATAAAATAAAGAAAAACAAGGGTATCGATCTAAATAACTTAAGATTGATATAGAAAAACATGTATATTACTCGAGACAACTAGCTATCGATGGCGAAATTAAACTACTTTTGAGACTGACTTCCATTGCGAAATTAAGTCGCATCATCTGATCGTCGTAGACACGGATGACCGACATTATTCGTCATCGCAGGCAAGCAACCAAAGGGTACAAAAGAGAAGAACTGCTTCTCGTAAATGCGAATTTTGCGACGAAAGCAGAAGAGACGATCGACGTCGGTGCATCCTTCATCCAGCAGTCCTATCGTCTTCTGCTCAATGCATCTTTAAGACTGACTCTCGAGATGGAAGGAACGCATCGTATATATCGTTCTTTATCCTTTTTCCTCTATTTTTGATTCGAGTCACGTTTCGAGGGAAAGCTAGCGCATTTGAATAGATCCAGTGTTTTACGAGTGGCGACGTGTTCGTGTGACCATGACATTTTTTTTAAATCAGTATATATATAAAAAATTTGATAATTTTCCTCTCTTTAATCCTTTCACTATCCAGACGTTTTTTTTATTATTTCAGTAATTTTAATTAAAGTCAGACATCTTAAAAAAATTTTTTTTTTAATGAAGACTTTATTTTTATATAAAATCGATATATTTAAATTATATTTATATTGTTAAATTTATTTTTAAATTTTACATCTTAACATTGCAAATTACTGGTTAATAAAAGGAATTATTATGATTAGAAAAAAAATATTCTAAAAAAATATATATATGGGACATTGAAAGGGTTAATATTTCCTTGCGAATGCGACTACGCGTTTGTCGATCATGCGTCGCCATCGTATTCACACTCACATCACAATTTAATTAATATCGTAAGACTAATCACCGACTGGCTGCATACTCGATCAGATATTTATTATTCTGATTATTTATTAATACACGAGTGGATTTCTTGCGAAAGATTTTTTTTATACGAATATATTTCTCGTTAAGGGTCCACTTAATAGCATTCTTGTATAATGTATAAAGTAGTGTTGCCAGATGACAGATAGCACATCCTATTTTGTGTAAATAAACTTGCGTAAATATGTTTGACCCTTTCCGGTATCATTTGACAGTTCCTTCAGAACCGTTTCTTTTCATGTTCCTACATTCTTGATGTAGATAAAAATCAAAAGATGTACATAAAAAAATATATATATATATATATATATATATATATTTCTTATTTTCAAAGTGATAATTGTAAAGAATTTGGCAAAACTCTACACTCATATCGCTTTCTAAATAAGTAATTTATATGTAAAGCAAAGTGTGCCACTTATTAGGCAATCAGTTGCGCAGAAAATTGTGTGCAAATAGTTATTATACTTGAATAGAATTATAAAAAGCTGGAAAGGGTTACTTTCAGCAAATAGCTGTTCTATTTAATGACTGATAGCTGTATAAAAATTATAAATTACAACTAAGAGCGGTTCACCAGAAACGCATAGAGCATCAAAGACTCCAATAGAAAAGTATTTTTAATTCTCAATTCCAGTTCGTAATTATTCGAGCATATTTGCCGCGTTGCAAAAACGTGTTTTCAATTATACTACTATATTGTACATAGTATAATCACACGTTCTTCGCGTGCATTATAAAGCAGTACACATGATATTCATTTCAATATCACTATCCAACAATTTTATGAAGACTTATTTCATTACACAATTATAATTTTTTAATACGTATGATTTGTAAAAACTCAAAGATAGACAAATGTCATTGTACATAAATAAAAATATATATATATATATATATATATATATATATATATATATATACACATACACACACACACATGTATATATACGCAGTAGAGATGTACAAATTAGTTCGAATTAGAATCGAACCGAATCACAGTGGATTCGATTTGATTCGTTTTCGGAAAGATTCGAAACCGATAAATTCAAAATTTCGAATAATCAGTAGTTCGATTTTGAATCATTCACCTCTCTCTCTCTCTCTCTCTCTCTTTCTCTCTTCCTTGTATCTCCTGTCACCAATTTTATATCAGCGTATATTAATCTTCGTGCATGCGCGTGCGCTTATTCATCACGTTTCAGTTATCATTGGACTCTATTAAATATTTTCAAGTTTTTGATATGACTGGGCAGTCTATGGCCGTATTTTAATATACACTAAAGACATAGAGAATAGACTGCGCGATCCGTGTGTCAAAATGTCGATAAAAGTAAAAGAGAAGGACGTGGAAGACGTCATTTCTATTTCTTTCCATTCAATGGGAGAGAGAATGAGAAGGAGATTGATTTTAAAAACTAATTTAAAAAATAATGAATTATGAAGTATTTTCAATTTCAGACGAGAGAGAGAGAGAGAGAGAGAGAGAGAGATCCTTTTAGATAAACGTAAAAATGAGTCATTTTCAACATATAGATATTACCAAAAAATATTGTTTTTAATACATTTATAACATATTATTAGTTTTTTAATTTTTTACACTTATACATTTAAAATTAATTTTTTGTAGTTGATGTCAGTATGTAAAAATTTGATTTGATTCGTTTTCGAAAGGATTCGATTCGATTCAGCGTAAAGATTTCAGATTCGATTCGATTCATTTTCGAACATGTTATAGATTCGATTCAATTCGACTTTGCAAATGCTTGATTCGCACAACTCTAGTACGCAGGATGAGTTAAAAATAGAAAAAATTATTTATTTTTAATTATTTTATTATTTTAATTTTTTATACTGTACGATAGCGGCTTTTTCTAATGTACAAAAAATTCGAGTTTATAATAATATTTATATGTACAACTATATATGTATATATTTAAAAAATATAGATATTACGCCACAATCGCGAACATGTGCATTACAATAATCAGAAAATTAGTTTTTATCATTGTATAGAATTATAATAGATCAAGTGATATCGACAATTTTTTTTATTGTTCATTTGATCGAAGAATAATATTTGCAAATGCGTTTGGCATACTTCTTCGCAGATATAGAGTAGAAGGCTCAAAAAAAAGTTTTTAGATACGTTTGTACATATCGTGACGTTGCTATGTCCTTCCTCTAGTAGTTAACTTTATAAAAACAATCTTGGCTATTTTGCCATATATTACTCTTAGAGCATGTATAGAGTCCTTGAATTTACTCGCTACGGATTATATCAATGTTATTTATTGTCGACGTATATTTTAGTCTGCGGCGAATGATGTTCGCATCATACGTTCCCTTTGAGCGCATATTTATTGAGCTTTCTGAAATTAAATAATATTAAACATCTCTAAATTTTTTTATTATTCACCTAACCATTCTTTTTTATATGCATATTTGAAGCAATCTGAAATTATTTTAAATATTTATATTGATAGATAATATTATTTAACATTTAATATCTAATCATATACTTTTAACGTTATTTTCATTTCACGAATATAAAACTATAATACACATGTCATAAATCTAATTTTCATATATTGCATGCATATACTTTTCAAATTCTTTGTGTAATAATTGTTGTATCGTAATAATAATTTATCATTAGTTGGAACCTTTTATGATTTTAATTACGGTTTTATAAATATAAAAAAAAATATGAAAAGTAAAGTAATGTTCTACTTAACAATAAATATTTTATAAGCAATCCGTTATTTGCTCCTTTTATATAGCAACACATTCATCTTCTATAATATGTGGGATAGTTTCATTCAGGCTAAATGCTTCAGATTTAAGGTATAATATATTAATAGCAAGAGAGATATAGAGCGTAAAAGCGAAACTATTTTTCGATAAATTATACAATTATTAAACAATGTACGAAAAAAATTCAAAGCAATAATGTATCAATTCATTATATCTACTGAAATAATATTTGAAGTATCATCAGTAGTTACACACACTGATTTCAACAGTCAGTTTAGAACCTTAGGTTCTGTTTCTTCCGATAGCTTGCGCCACCATGAACTATTCTTGCATTGAATTCATAATGCACATCATATATTTTGAGTAATATTGGGTTGTCCGGAAAGTTCGTGCCGCAAAAGATTTAAATTTAATAAATGTTTATTAAAATTTAAATCATCTGCGTTTCAATTTTTCTTCAAAATCGGCACGAACTTTCCAGACAACTCAATATAATACTATATAAAAGAGTTATAAAATATAAAATTATTTCTTAATAATTAATGCTGCTTAATAATTAAATAACTTTAATTACAAAGATATTTAAAATAAATTTACGACTCAATTTTTAAATAACAAATTAATACCACAAGTATCGAGTGATCATTGATAAGTACATTTCTATTTTTTAGATTACTATTACATTTTGTGTAAAACAATAGGTTCTGAAAATTTTTGATTTTTCAATAATTATGTTCTTTATATGATATATATAATTTTTTATTATTTTTTTATTTTTATAGTATTAGTTTTATTCATGTGATCCCTTTCTTTTTCAGTGAGTAATAAACATTGGTATTCTTCTAGTGTTAAATATACATCGCAATATCGTTTCAACAAATATGTTCAACAATTTCATATAATAATAATTAATACTATATTGTAACAATTAATAATAACTATATTGTCGCGGATATTTCTGCATGTCAGAAACTTTGATTCGCGAGATATGCCAGATATTTCAGAATCGCGTGCCATAATATCTCCATTGTCGGCTGTTTATTTAGCGGCAGCCTAAAAGAAAGAAGACTGATACTCAAGAAAGCTCTCCCCGACGGTGTACGTTGTAAGTCTTCCCGGGCGACGTTTCCGACGCGTATATGCGGGTATTCGCAACTGAATACCGTAGATATTCGCGATAATAACGGAGCGACTCAGTATCTTTACCGCGCAGTTACTCGTGCGTACTTTTCATGACACACTACGTGTATACATACATGCTCTCCGTTCAAATGATCAAAAGTCGCTCGACCGACCCATTGTTTACGCGGGCGTACATCGCGAGTTAGCTTCTCTAGCTTCTCTAGAGATGAAGATAACATCGTATACTCTGGCGAACGGAGGCCACGGGGGGTCCGCTCTCTCTCTTTCTCTCGCAACAGGTCGCGTGTTCCTACCTGTTACGACTGTTCTCAGGAGCCCGGTCATTATAATGTTAAACAATTCGGCAAAGGTTCGTGTTAACGCGCCGACGCTTACATCAACGGGCTCCTATTCTCTCGAAATGGAGCGTGGTTATTATTACATGATTCTGAAACAGTGAGTTGCTACAACGCGCTACGATATTACTATGGAAATCATATTTCTTAGATATGAAAGACAATAACACTCTGATCGCGTTAAATCATGGGAAAAAGATACTACATTTCACAACAAGTTCTTTACAGCATTTTTTAAGATTCATAATTGTTGTATTGCAAATATAAATCTAGTTGTATTGAGCTATCTAATTGCTTTAGTTTAGAAAACGATATATGTATATGTAACGAAATATATATAATTTCTTCCTCATCATGAAGATATTTTCGATGTCCTTGGCGATCGTAAAATGATAATCTGTCGCATAAACTGGTTCCTACAGACACGCAACGTATTGCTTGTAAAATTATATTTGATAGAAGATATGAGATAAAGCTTAAATAATGGTCAACGGAGAGTGACAGAGCGAAAGTTCATAACGAAGCAAAAAATTCCAGAGTATTTCCATGTTTGTCCTCATTTAGCATCTATATACATATATAAGTTTTATCGACAATAACATGATCTAATAAAATAAGCAATTTTATATTGCTTCATTTAATTTAGTTAGAAAAGCTGCATTTTTAAGTATTAATATCCGCAATAATATATAATACTAATTCATTATGTGCCTACTATTTATTATTTATAATAGATTAATTGTATTATACTCATTAATCAAAAATGTTTTCAACTTTTGTCAACGTACAAGTTAGTACTAATGCAGAAATTAGCAGAATTATTACTTTTTAATGAAACATGATACATTTTAATGAAACATGTCAACTTCACAGAGAGGTCTTTTTAGAAATTAGTATCAAATCGAGAAAGAAAGATGTGCTGAATTGCTTTATTATGTTAGTTGCTACAATAACGGAGGAGATTTTAATTCTTCACGACGTGCGCGTGACGTAACTCAATCGCAACGTATGTGTCGTCTAGTGTCTAATAGGTATTAGCACGGCATTACAGAGCGTGATTATTGTGCCACATTTCAATTGTTCAATCGTTCCTGAGTGGACTGATGATAATCTCTTCATTTGATAATATTTCCTGTCAGCAAATCTTTCGGACTTTCCGAATGATTAATTAATGTTAAATTTATTCATTTAATCTGTCTAATCTAATCCAATTTGGACTAAAATGATGAAACTATTTTTCGGTATAATATATTTTTCGGTATAGATTCCAATATATTTCACAAAATACAACATTGAAACAAAATATCACTTATAAAAAAATATTTTGTAACAAAAAGTTTAAAAATCTCATATCTTTTAATTTTCATGCAAAAGTTTTCTTTGTTGTTTTTTTTTTAAAAGAAATGAATTTTTAATAATGATATGTATATATTCATTTCTTCTTCAGCTAAATACATAAATCTTTTTACGTAATTAGCATAAGTTTAGCATATAAATACACAAGCGATAATGGAAAACTAGTTAAGAGATATCAACATGTATTATAATTCAATGTGTCCCGATGATTGAGCGTTTTATATATATTTTTTATTATATATTCTCCCGCTTCTCTTCTTCCTACTGAAAGAGAAAATCGACGCACCAACGTGTACATTACATTAATACAGTTCGTTCTTACATAACAACGTGCTGGCGTAGTTATCTGATTGTTCTCTGTAGAGCTGACCAGAAGTCATTCCTTGAGAGTTATGCGACTATCATGATGAAATTTACGATGAAATTTTATTGAGGAAGAAGATATAACAAAAAGAAGAGAGATTGTCCGCTACTAGTCTTCACACTTTATCTTCCACCCCTATCCAGAAGAGAATAAATCTTTCTCTTTCTATTTCTTGTGCCCTATTCTATTTCTTGTGTAAGATCTCTTAAATAAATTAGAAACGAATCGCCAATTAATCTAACACAGCGGCTATACCGACCACTCCCTGTATCAGAGCCGATTTTCACTGGTGTCAGAGCGCTCTTTAGCCGACCGTAAATCAAATCAAACGCCACCGAAGTCTGCTTTCTTCTTAGAGCACTCGCTCGCCAGCTCGCTCGCGGGCAATGCGCTTGATCGAAGCCAACGAGGAGATCAGTAACATCATTATTATCGGCGCCAATATCGCGATCGAGCGCGATTTTCTAGTTTAATTGACACCACGCGAACCCTAACGGGGCTACTCGGAGAACTCGTGCGAAACGTACGAGAAACGAAAGTGCACGTTACATAAGATACGAAATTAATAAATGAACATTTACAGTGAATTTCCTGAAGGTGTCTGAATAACTGAAAGTGAGGAAAGCGGAGGGAAAAATCCTTTCATAGCCGCGTGATCGCTGAACCATAACGCGATGCAGTTATAGGATGCTCGATGCATTTACGATGCACCACGCGGTCCTATCGGTCGAGATTGGATTCAGATCGGCTCCAGTATCATTCGAACAACGTTCCAAGTGCAAATTCACGATGGAGAACCAGTTTGCCGAATGTTCCCTTCGCCAATGCGCATTAATGTTATTATCGAGATCGTTGGGACGAGAGCACTCGCGAATTTCATACCTTTCCAGATTTTTTTATGCGATTCTTATGGCACTTCACGATTTAGCAACGCGTAAAGTCGCGAAGGAATCGTTGGATCGTGTACAAGTGGGAGTATACGATGTTTGCATAGCAGGTTGTTCGATGTTAGAATGGCCGGATATAAGTTTTTTTATGACATTTAAATAGGAGGGTATTCTACCGTGATTCGGAAGAATTTTATACAGGTGTAAATACTGATTGACGAAATACTGATTGCAGCGGAAAGTATCTCAAAAGCTACGAAATCCCGAATTGGCAATGCAAAGTGCACGTAGTAACAACTGGTGAATGGAATCGAAAAAAGTAAATCAGACTGTCAGAAAAATTATTTCAGAAAAATATTTCTGTATAAGTTG
>Ga0157363_1007274_pt1 | contig 10476 bp, 5 predicted proteins | sample AttsexASBM1_FD_111477 | JGI IMG/M metagenome (GOLD analysis project Ga0157363, IMG submission 111477) | Fungus gardens microbial communities from leaf cutter ant in Ribeirão Preto, State of São Paulo, Brazil - Atta sexdens ASBM1 | ecosystem: Host-associated > Fungi > Mycelium > Unclassified ...
GTACAAATTCAATATGGTATTGAAAGATTGAAATTAACGTGCATATATCAGTATTTTAGTTATATAAGACTCAGATATTCTTTTTCTTTTAATTAAACTTCGCTGATTATTCAGTGCCACTAGATGATAATTAATGACTATGATAATTAATGCATTGATTCAGAATTAGAGAGTACAGTCTATTTTTTGAACTTAAAGGCACAGTCTATTTCTATGATAATCAAACTTTGTCGTTAAAGTTTTCAGTGTGTAAGAACTTTTTCAGATTTTTAACAGTCCGGAATGATATAAAAATCTACACAGTTAAGACTCAAGGAATGAAAATTTCACATTGATGGAAGGTTAAATTTTTCAGATTAGTTCGATCGTGGAGAAAAGATTGCGAAAGAGTGCGATAGAGATGGATAAAAAAATGAATTAGCTCTTCAATTATATTTGATATGATAATGTTATTGTTTGTTGCGACTACACGAATGTTATATCTGATGATTCGTAATCATCGCCCATAGCCATCAAAAGGCATTTTTAAAACATGGGATGGAAAAGCGAATAGCACTTAGTGTGCGTCCGGATAAAACTCTCGTCCTATCGATAATCTAATATCAAATATCAATTTTCGAAAGCTGTCTCTCTATGCATGTCGAACTCAATTCTACATGCATCAAACTTCGTCGAATTGCCTGTGAGATTTTTTTACTGCCGCTGGATGCGTACGTCGATTAAATTGTAGCATATTCAATGAATCGATTTCAAATGACAACATTGGGGACCTTTCATTTAATGACACAAGTCGACACAAATATCATTCTATTTTTCTTTGCATAAATAACGAAGGCAGAATAATACTTGTGTCATTAAATGGAAGAATATCCTATAATGTTCCTAAATGAATGAGATTAATTATCCTGTCTTAGTCTCCCTCTTCTTGTCTCCTCTCTCTCTCTCTCTCTCTCTCTCTATCTATCTATCTATCTATCTATCTATCTTTGGAAAAATATTTTGCCCGAATGGAGTTTTCTCTCAATGTATACTATGTTTATTTAATTTCAAATGGATGTCACTTTATTTAATTTCAAATCAAATTACTGAAAAATGTTGATTGACGGGACTTAAGTTAAAATTGATTTAAGTGTTCACAAAATGAAATGACCTATTTTCGAAAAATATAGTATAGAGATAGTAAGTCATTCGTCGAAATTTGTTTGAAACGAAAAGAGTAGAGAGAATTCGGCGCATTACAATATTTAAAACATCGTTAGATATTTCCAGGAAAATAAGTCTGTTAACGCGCAATCTTGGTGTTTGTTTATTCAGTGTAACTAATATTATTCGATAGCCGTTGTGCGGCAGCGATTATCGCGTCACGCTGTGCGTCGCAATATTACATTTATTAGAGCCGCGCCTGACAATTAAGTTATTGTGATTATTCCTTATACCAACGATTATTACGCCTTAGATCGATATATCTTCGCAAGTTATCGAAGGAAATAGTTTTTGTGCGATCTGTTGTAGAAAATATATCTAACTTGAGGCAATTGTTAATGGTTTGTTACAAAGTCACGAGAGATATAATTATTTCTTTAACGATTTCTTCAACGTTTTCTCTCTTTTTCGGATTTCAACTCCGTAATATTGTCATATTATCACTCTGAACGCGATTATGATATGATATCTTAAGATACGAAACTTGATTATATTTTATGATTATTAAAATTGAAGAGTAAGAAACCATGATTTTAACGATCACAAATCTGTAACTAATGATAAAACAATGTCGAAACAATGACTATTTGCAAAAGAATTATATTTTGTGTTAGTTTTTTTCACAATGTAATAAAACACATATCAATCGTTTCTCATATTCGAAGTGCCATGAAAAGTGTCGCACGATCGTATTTTTGCGAATGAGAGCCATGAACGAGCATCAACCGTGAAACTTAAGAAGAAGAGAAGGTGAAAGCTTTGGGGACATTAGAGAAGTAATCGTAGAGTGAGCGGCTCATATATCATTCTATTTATCGCTCACAGAGTTAACTACTTATGTAATTAGTTTATATGTGCAAGAATTAATTTTGAAAAGTATTAATTATTTCAAATTCGATATTAATTCTATTATATTTTAGATTGATATATCCTCTGCAATAAGAGTCAGATTGCATTAAAATTGAAAATCTAATTGAAAATATGATCTGAGAAAAATAAATCCTTCATTTTCTGTTAATTTATTAATCGGTTGAATCTGTTATAACATTAGTTGAGAGATAATGGGAATTTTGATTGATATGATTAGAATTTGCTGGTTCATTCATTTTTAACTACACCAAAAGAAAGATTTCTTTGAATAAAAGAAATGTTTCTTTGCTATGCGATTAAAGAAAAAATTTCTTTGATTTAAACATTATTTTTTTGTACCTGAGACGTACTTATGTGTATTAAGTTAAAAATATAAAATTTTTATAGAGAGATAATATGTGAGAGAAAGATAAATCAATTGCTTCAAAATAAATGGACTAGAATAGACAGAAACTGAATTATTTAATCCAGCATTCTATATACATATAGTCAGATAACATAAATACAAACAATTTTTTTTTATTGAACATTTTAGTATTGAGCACTTTATATAATCGCAGTTATTAAATGTCTGCTTTTATTGCTTATTGTTAGAAAAATAAGAGAAAAAAAGAGAAAAAGAAAATAACATATCGGTACAAACAAATTATTGACATTTTTGAAATATAAAATATTTATGTAAATTTTCTCTTAAAATTGAAAGATGTTTATTGTAGGTAATTCTATCAAATAAAAATGAATCCACAAAACAATATAAAAAATATTAATGTTAAGTTATATTTCTTTCTTTTTACATTTTTAAAATAAAATCTAAAGTATTTGACATCTATATATATTTTTTCTAGAATATATTAAATATTTTTATAAATTAGTGATAAATGTTTTATAAATATTTTTATAAATTATGACAAGTGTTTTTATAAATAGTGATAAATAATACATGGTTATTTTTTCAAATTTTATATGTTACAAGTATAAATAAAAGAAATATAAATAAACAATAGAGAATATTTGATAGTCTTTTTCAACTAATTTATTTAACACAAGATTTGCTAATAATTATATGTCAATTATATTTATTATAATATTAACTTAATTTTATATCGTATTCATCCATATTTTATGTATAATTTAACGTAATTTAAAATAATAAGATGATATATGAAATCAAGAGAAAACTCCATTTTCAAAGTGAAATATATACTTTAAGAGTGACGTTATGATTGACATGTTATAAGCAGATAATTAATTAATCATAGATCATGGGTTTATTTTCAATCTCCTAAATCACTTTGTCACTTATGTAAGTTTTTAAGAGTGACTTGATTTTATCATTAAAAATTGAAATAGACACGATATTATTTTATAAAATAATTGTATATCTTATTTTCCAGGATAATAATTATAAATCTAAATATTTTTCTCTAAAATTTAAAAGACTCGAGGTAAAAGAAAAATTTGATTCTAAAAAATCTGCTTGTTCCATTCACTTTTATTAATTGTAATAATTTTGGCAAGATGTTTTTCAATTTCGGACAGAGACATTAATGGAGTTAACGAGATTAACCGCAGTCTGGGAGGAGAGAAAAATAGAAAAATAGGGGAAAAAGCGCAGAGATGCGAGAGATTGTTAAACGAGAGAGTGGACTCAAGGCGACACGAATGGCACATTTTTCTCGCGGCGATGAGAATTAATGGCTGGTACACGCGTAATGGCGTGGCCTCTCGCTGTGCGAGCTTCCGCTTTATTTCTTCCCGCACTTCGCTAACCTTCGCCGCAAAGTTTGCACCACGGTCTCTCGCAAATTGTTAGCATTTTACTGCATCCTGGTCCTCGCACTAAGCCTGATTAAGTATTAATCGTTGAAACTGTGTTTATAATACCAGTCACGTTTCAAAATACAAAACGTCGCTCGAGTTCGCATATTATTATTATTCGCGAAGAGTTGTTTTCCATAGGGGTGAGTTTTTTCGGTCTTTTACATAATATATACTCGTTTTTAGAACGGTTATTTATTTAGATACATTTAGATGTATTCTGCAAAGATAACAAATAATAGGTGCGATAAAGAAAATAGATAAAAAAATGTTGTTAAAAATAGATGTGTAAATAGGTGTGTAACAAATAGATGATGTCAATATATAAAATATTGTACAATATTATTAGATATTGTAATATACAATAAAATAAGATAAAAGTATAATAATATATAATAATATAAAATAAGATAAAAGTATAATATATAAATCAGTTTTAAAACTTATTAGGAGGAAAGAGAAAAAGATAAAATACGACATTAAATCAGAGAAGTATAATTTTGACTATAATTGATCGAAATGCTGTTTGCCATGATTATACAAATTCTTGTACCTCTCTCTGATGACAGGAGTCTTCGAAACTTCCAAACGTAGTTTTATGTATTCGCGAAGTTAGAAAGCTACCTTCAACTTCTCTTATCTATTACACAACGAAAAGGATTGTTGGGCGTCTCTCTTCGTTGTACAATTTGCAAAGGAGCGCTCATTTTCGAAATTAAAATTGATGGCAATTGTTTATTTCATTTTTGAAGTGATCTGAGTAATATACTCTCTAAATTTGAATCAATGGATAATCAATGAAGTTCAACTAAAAAAGGAAAAATGTTTGAGCATTATATAATTAAAATACTGATATTTGCACATTAATTTCAATTTTTCAGTACCATATTCATTGAATTTATTCAAAACAAGGTTAATTAGATCATATAATAAAGATTAGCTAGATTAAGGATCTCACTGATTACCAGTGGCATATTTGGCACTGATATCAGTGATTATCCATTAAGTCAGATTTATAATAAGATTATAGAGATTTTTTTACGGTAATATTATTTATATGCAATCGCAAGTCGGTAAAGAGGTGTGGTCGATAAAGAGGTGTATTCTTAAATTTTGCAGTTTATTTAAATATTAAAGACAAAAATAAGAAGTTTTGTAAATTCCTTTTTTTTTAAACAATCTATTATTAATGTTAGTTTTTTTTTTAATTTAAACAGTTAAAATAATGAAGCATGTAATATTTTAAGTAAATTAATTTTGGAGTATGATATAATTTGCACAATCTATGATACTATTCTGTATATCACGTTGGTTAGTTTCATCTGCCAATATTTAAATTTATACATCACATATCGAAAACACTAACTATGTTAACAATATCTCTATTTAATCATGTCGCTGAATTTATCCTAGAGTGTTTAGCGCATTATCGATATATGATTTATCGTGTGCTGCAGATTTGGCGTTTATTTTTGTCATTAAACATTTACTAACAAAACATTGACATATTTAAAAAATATCTCGTTTCGAGAAATCATCGATATTGAGTTATTTTCTAAAATCCCATAAAAATGTTATTTTATTAAAAATAATGAACTTCATGCTTCTCAAATAGATATTTTAGTATCATATTATCTGTCGAATCACTTTATATAAAATTTAACTCGTATTGCGTTAAATTCGCGTTTTATTTCAAATGTTGGAATATATATATTTTGGATCGATTAATTAAGCGATAGTAACTTGAATGAATATCATGGAGCAAATTGAGCAAAATTTTGCAAGAGGAATAATCCAGAAATTCTCATTCAACCGATATTGTAATCTATATTCCAAGATCTACTTACATCAATCTATGTCAATTTGAATTACTTATTCTGAATAGATTTATTTATAAACTTGTATATGATAATTTATATAATCCTATATTTAACTATAATCCAAGAAATAGATCATCGCAAAATAATAATTGTTTGATAAATTGATATTATGCGCTAATTTCATTCTATATTCGTTCAGCTATTTCTATCAGCTTTTAAACAATATATATATAGATTTCTCCGGTAAGAATAATTTTATGTATCGTATTTTTTGAGTGATTGGATGTTAATTTAGTTGTCTCAGATTAAACATTTGATCTAGTTTGAATTAAAATCATTAAAAGCTACGCTGTCTGACACCTTTATTATCCTATTATTATCCTATTATTAAAGATCGTGTCAAATCTCTCGGCATCTATTTCGGGATCTTCCGTCCATCTCTATCCTTTATCCTTTCGCAATCTCCACGCCCACCTGAATTCGCACTTTGCATGCGTTCGAGAATCCTTCCTCGCATCGTATTATCCTGTTCCTCTTTCCTCCGCTCTCCGAAGGCGCCTTAAAGATAAAACGAAAATTCACTTCCGAATTTATTTCTTACGCGGCGTGCTTGCATTATCCCTGCTTGATCTTTTTATAGATTCTCCTCATCTTCTGCTTTGCAGAATTACGATCGATTGGTGAATGCATTTAAAAATGCACGATCGTTCGAGACTTAGCATAGCTTTGATTTTGGCGAAGAAATTCATGGAAATGTTCTCCTTCGATTTTGATGATCTTTGAATGTGTTTTCTAGATAAAAATGATAATTTTTTTGTAAGAGAATTAATTGTATTTTTAGAGAATGTAATCGTTTTTCGAAAAAAATCGGTTTTTTCTTTTGAAGCAAATATCATCGTAACTATAATAATAATATAAATAGTAATAATATAAATTATAGTAGTAATAATAGTAGCAGTAATGGTGATAGTAGTAATAGTGAGAAGATAAGACCGTAACCAGTCTGAACTTAGTCAAAGAATTACCAGATTTAAGCCAGCTCTAATTTCTCCGCTATTTTCGCTAAGACCTTCCACAATTTATAGTTAACTCTTAACCGAGATTCAATTTATTCTTCATCTTTTTCCAATTCTAGAATTGGAAAGATAATGAATAAGTTGAATCTCTGTTAAGAGTTAACTGTGAGTTGTGAAACTAGGCCTAAGTACAAAATTTACAAAATTTTTCCGTATATATATGGGATTTGAAATCGCGATCTGTTGGTTACAAATCCGTCGCTTTCACATAGAACCACACGAAAATATAAAAGAAAAACATGTTCTGAATAAAAGGTTGAATGGTTTAAAAAGTACTTTATAATAATAATTTTGAAAAATTTGTTCAAATAAAAAAATTGTTATTTATAAAAATAATTAAAAAAATTTTCTTGAATTTATAATTGTTAAGTAGATATTCTTAAAACCATTCAAACCTTTTATTTTAAATATTTTTTCTTTTTCGTACAGTTTCGATTTTTGATATTTACTGCCTAAAAGTGCGATTGTATTTTTATAAAAAAAATATACATATCCTTTATTTTTTTCTAGAAAATAACATATTCAAAGTTTATCAAAATTGAAAGAGGACACTTCCATGGGATTTCGTGTGAGTTAAAAAACGCTTGGTGAAAATAGAGAATGATAATCTTTTTATTCGACCTAATTGCTTTTTCATTCAATTATTGCGAGCGCGAAATTTTATTTAATGAATGACAGTAATAAGTAAAGACATGTTTTGCGAGTCTTTTCGTTAAATAAAAGGAGAAAAGGAAAGTCTATTTAGTCCAATATTTGGTGGCACGCCGACGGGCTGCCGTAACGTAACGGAGTGGTTGCGAGAACGTTGAGGAAACGCAAGCTCTCCGAGTGTTAGAGCCGGGGAGTCGAGATGGTACGAGCAGAGAAACGGCGGAGTGCGGTTTGGAGCAAACTGAAAACCGATAAACCCGCGATGTCTAGACGAACCACGTTTATTTATGTAACAATGTCGGATGCCCACCGACGAGCAACCGCGGGCCGCCGCTCTTATCGGGGAACTTTTCACGAGGAGTTTTGCGCTTTCTCTCCGCGCCGCTTTTGTGCGGCGAACGTCGTTGCTCTGCAACCCAGGAAAATCTCAAATGCGGCACACGACGTCGTCGCTTGACATTATTCGTGACAGAGGAATTGTATCCGAGAACTAGTTTAGACTCAATCTGGTTAACTGAACTGTCATCAAATTTAATTAATACAATTATTAGGGATCAGTTACATTCCAATAAACATGAGTTTCATTTTTCCAAGAGCGTAATTGGCAACCCAAATTATATGTCGAAATTATATTCCGTGAAAAGGAATGACATTATTGGCACATATTATGTAAAAATGTGCAGGTTATCATGTAACTAAACTGTAATGTAGTTAATTTCAGTTATTACGCTGCTCATGTTATACGATTCATTAATTGAGTTGTTACATAAAAGCTGATAATTATATTGATTGTAATTTAATTATATTCATCAAAACATGTCTATTAAATTCTGCAAACTGAAATTACATTTAATACCAACGATATATTTAAATGAATATATTGATTAATAACATACGGAAGTTAATATTCTAATAATAAGTTAATGCTCTGCGTTTTGATTCTCTTTTTTTTTTTACTAGAAAATTTAAATTTTTCATATATTTTTCACAAAAAATATATTTAGCTGTATTTGAACATTAATTGTTTGTTTCAAATATTTAGAAGGTTTATCCGCAAAAAAATCTATCATAAATTTATCACAAATTCAATCAAATTTATTCCAAATATATTCTGAATAGTAATTAAAAATAGCAGTTTAATACTTTATTCAAGATTATTGAATTAAATATTGAATTATTTTGAAGAAAATTAAAACCAATTCAATTTGTTTGTTATATAAAGCTTCTTCGATAAATTATATAATATTTTCTTTAAATGAAAATAAATTTTTTTGATAAATCTAAAATGAATTTTGAATACATAGGAGTGAGTTTTTTTCGAAATTCGTAATGCACAAGAAGTATATTTTAAGATTATTGCTATAAAAATATTATTTGTGAAAAATAATCATTAAGAAAATCGAGTAATTACCTTTAATATTGTAAAATGACATTTTTCTATATGTATATTAAAGGTGACAGCAGATAAGAGTTTTCACGCGCATTAATCTATCTATAAATAATAAAATATTTCTCTCTCACTATCTTGCTTTTTCAAGGAGTAATTCCACAAGTGTAATTACATTTGAAATAACAGTACGAGTGTCGTCGTCCGTGCAACCACTGCAGCATTAAGCACGCTCATTCTCGCGATGTCAATTCTCCTTTAATTACATCGATGTCAAGAACGGGAGAATGACATACGTGCAAGGATGTCAAAGGGAGGAATAATTAGAGTGTGTTAATGACTTACACGCGACGCGGTGACCACCGGCGGGGATATTTGCCTTTGTACGCCGCATGTATGAGCGTAAATTACGAAATACGACCGAGCGCGAACGACGAGATTGTGGGAGAGAGAGAAACCTTTATTGAGGCCGTCTGCGGTCTGTCGACTCCCTTTTTCTTCTTGGTTAATGTGACTCACGGTCGCGGAGGATTGCACGACGATGCGAAATATCTCATTGCTTCGCGCGATTCTCTCATCGCGTTGAAAATCACAGCGGACACATCGTGAATGGTGTTCGACGGTGTGAATAAGATCAATAGAGAAAAACCCCCGTCGTGCCTACTATTACTGCTTTGAATATCATCAAATAGTCGACCATCGGGAGGCAGTCGTCGTAATTCCATCGTTTGAATTGACCCCGTCGAACGTTTTGCACCGCGCAGCTTGTGAGCTTGTTTTATTTCTTGGAGAAATCTAACCATGAATTGATTCGGAATTTTATTCAATTCACAGTATTATAATTTAGTATACGCTGGCGTGTCTAATAAAGCTCATCAATAATCAATGTGTCTTCATAAATAACAATCATAATAAAAAGATTTAGATTTAAAAAAATTGCTAAACTATTTTTTCTTTTTTTTATTTTCTTCGAGAATATTAATTGTTTTTATATTTGGATCGATATGCATATGTTGCCCTGTAATTAAATTTGCAAACTGTTTTTTTTTTCTTTTAACCACAAACAACAATTTTAGTTGCGCGCAAAAATGTGACGAGATTTATTAATGATCTGTATATAAGCATCATTATTATATATAAAAGGAATAATTAACTATATTTTTTATACTTCAACAAAACTTTATTTTTGTATTGGCAAATATCATTCATCATATAAATATTTATTTAAAATATATTCTGAATCTTAGTTTAATACATCAATCAAGATTATTAAATTAAAACGAATTTAATTTGCTTATTATTATAAAATTGGTTTTTTGATTAATTTTATATAATATTCTTTAACAGAAAATAATAACTTGTTTTGAGTATATAATAATGAGTTTTTCTAAAATTTGTAATAAATATATTTTATGATTATTTATCAAGAAAATATTCTTGAAAGATAATCGTTATTTAAAAGAAAGAAAGTATAAATTGAGTAACTACTTTTCTTAGCAATAGAATGATATTTTTCTGTGTGTAACCGATAGCTAAACTCCATTGCTGACATTTTATCCATCGGATTACGCTGTCTAAGAAATTTGCGGCCATCCAAGATTCGTGTATATGTAACAGAAACTCGTCGTGTTGTCTGCGTGCCGTTTCGCGA
>Ga0157363_1007275_pt1 | contig 10476 bp, 7 predicted proteins | sample AttsexASBM1_FD_111477 | JGI IMG/M metagenome (GOLD analysis project Ga0157363, IMG submission 111477) | Fungus gardens microbial communities from leaf cutter ant in Ribeirão Preto, State of São Paulo, Brazil - Atta sexdens ASBM1 | ecosystem: Host-associated > Fungi > Mycelium > Unclassified ...
AAGACGACATCTCTCCTATTGATTAATTCTGGCCGCTTCCTCTCAATTGCTTGTTGTAATCTCTGCAGTTGTTCACAGTAGAGTTCGGAATTAATTGTTTGATTGGACGATAACAGCTCATAGAGAACGATTCCCTTCCAGTCTCATCACACACACACAACATCACCTTCTTCCTCAATCCAGGTTTTGCGATTGCTTGCGCCTTCTCTCCTTTCTTTATCCATGATTTTTTTCTAGTTGGATTGTTGTAGGTGATCCATTTTTCATCACCAGTTGTCATTCTCTTCAAAAATGGCTCAATTTCATTCCGTTTCAATAGCGTATCACAAATGTTAATTCGGTCCATCATGTTCCTAACACTCAACTCGTGAGGAACCCAAACATCGAGCTTCTTTTTGTATTTAGCTTTATGTAAATGATTTAAAACTGTTTTGTGGTCGATGCCTAGTTCCCTGGCAATCTCCACAGTGCTCACATATTTATCACGCTTGACTTTTACTATGATTTCATCGGACTTTTTAGTGATTGGTCGACCGAAGCGAGGTCATCTTTCACATCGAAATTTCCAGCATGAAAGCGAGTGAATCATTTCCGTGCTGCTGATTTTGATAGAATATCTTCATCGTAAATAGCGCAAATTTTTTCACAAGCCTGTGCAGCATTCTTGCCTTTATCGTAGTGATACTGCAAATGTAGCGAATTTTTTCCATTTTCAAAATAAAATAACTTTTGATCTACTTCACCGATTTCAATCTTTTTCGGCTCAAAACAAGGTTAAAATATCACTTTTTAAACGCACGTCTAGTGTTGCCGATGCGATTAATAGTTGCCGACTACTGAGCATTTAATGGAAAAACGCCACGAACTTTTTCCCACACCCAATATATATGAAACAACCCGAAGACTGTGAGGATGGAACATCACAGGTTTGCAAGTTAAATAAAATCTTGTATGAGTTAAGCAATTCCCATATGCCTAGAATTCAGAGTTTATAAAGTACGTTAAAATTATTGGCATAAAACAGTCAAAATGTGATAGTGTATGTTCTTTGAATTAAAATCTTATCTTCTGTTACATGTTGACAATATTATTATTGCTAGTAACAACAAATCGTGAATGAAATAAAACGCTTTGAATGAAATAAAACGTCTATTAGAGAAATTTGCTATGAAAGATTTAGGACCATAAAAAAAAAAAGGTTTTCTAGGGATAAAAATTGACATGAAATCAAACTTACTTAGACTGTATACGTAACGAATTTGTTAAAATGATTCGGAAAGGAGGATTGCAAACTAACGCGATCACCAATGGAGCTGAAATTGGTAAATAATACGATCATACAATAATAATGCAGTCAAATGCAACGGAACATGTAACACACTCATATAAAGAGCTATAATAGGATACCTCATGTATGTAATGCTAAGCACAAGACCGGATCAATGCAGCAATAAATTAGCATAGTCATGTTCAAGAAACAGCAACAACAGAACATTAGAAAGAACTTAAACAAATCCTGTGATACTTCAAAGGAATGATTGATTTGTGCCTGAGATTTCGTAAAGAACAAAATCCTATGATCATCGCCTAAGTTGACGCAGACTGGGGAAGAAATTGGCAGAAAATGAATGTCCAGATTTTTGATCGAGATATACAAGAATCTCGATTGCTGAATGACAAGGAAATAATTTATGGCTTTGTTTTGCACCGAGACGGAATGCACATGGCTCTATCTAACGCATCGTTTGAAACTGTATGGACGCGGAATCTTCTTGAAGAAATTGGATGGAGATTGGAAGAATCAGTTATTATATATGAGGACAATCAAACCTGTATTCACCTACTGAGTAAATAGGAACATTAAAGATTAAAGCATATAATATAATTACACACAAAATATAATTTTATTAGAGATTTGAGCAACAAAAGCAAAATCAAGGTTCTATATGTTCCTTCAAAACAGCAAAAGATTTATTAACTAAAGGTTAGTTATTAACTGACGGTAGTCCGATTAAATTCGAAAAGTTAAGGATTTTATTCATCTAATGTAGTCAGCCTAAAATATCATTTTTCTATTTTTTCATACAAAATGCTCGAATTAATTAATAAAATTGAGTTTAATTTTTTTTTTACAAATTGAAGTGTTAGAAAGGCAATTTGTCTGTTAGATGGCGTTTCTGTACTATGAGATATTATTATATTAGACTTAGATTATTAGACTTAGATTTAGATTATTAGATTGCCACCTGCCTATCTATGTTATTTACTAATTTCGAAGTCTTTTATACTTATTTTACACTTTGTTCATTCTCTCCTTTTTATATCCATTTATGTGAAATTAAAAAAAAGTTAATTATACAAAAAGTTAATTATACAATTTTGAAAACTTATTATTAAGTCCATCCAGAAAGTCCATTATTCTGGAACTGAGGCAAGGAAACTTAACAATAATAATAATAATAATAATAACGATGATGTATCTTAAATTCAATGTGAAAAGTTTCACATTTGAAATTTGCATTGTAATATCTCCGCTCGTAGGGCACGTAGGAAAAAAATAAAAGCACTTTTATTACATATTATTTGAGTGGATGCTGTCGATTGAGCGTATGTAGAATCTGATCAGATGAGCCGTTATTGAGATCCAATAATCCTTCGCAATGCGATCTCGCATAAAGGACTATAGCAGTGTCATTGCGCTTGGCTTAGCAAGACATTACCGTCTCCTAATAAGAAAATGTAGTACTAAAAAGTTGATAAAAAGTTTTGAAAAAATTCTTGGAATCCTATGAGAAGAAAATAAATGATAAAGATAAACTTATAATGACTCAAATAATAATAATAAACAAAAATAAATAACAAAAGGGCTAAAAGCCAAATTTTTATATTTAAATTCTTAAAAACACGTACGTTTCGACCTATTTGTCAGGTCATCCTCAGTATATATATATATATATATATATATATATATATACAATATATCGATAAATTAACGCAAAATTAATAAAAATCATAAAACGATTAAATGCAAATTATAGTTACGCAAAGTGGACCTATTTCTTTATATCTATTTTCAATTCGCAACAATGCTATGCTTTCAATTTTGTTATCTTCGTAGTTACATTCTTTTCTACTACATTGATCGCAATTTGTCCGTAATGATAATAAAATTAGTTGAACGTGCAGAGTTATTCCATAAAATTGTGAAAGTATACATTCTGTTATCAAATTTTAATACCAATAGATTATTAAATAATAGATTATTAAAAATTAAACTGACAATGAATAAATGGTCGTTATATTCAAAATTCTTAGTATATATTAAAGTATGATAAATAAAATTATTGTACATATATCTCAATGTAAATAAAGATTTAGCTAGAATAATCTATTGATTGAAACAATACATCAAATTAATTTAGAGGCAAATGCGATTAGAGTTAAGAAAATTGAAAGCAATTCCATTAGAAATAACTAATGTTATATTGTAGCGTGTGAGCGACATTCTAATGTTTATGATATCTTGAGAGAGGAGATGAGAGTGGAGAGAGAATAAAGATACAAAAGGAACAATGGAAGTGAGAAGGGAAGAAAAAATTAGGAAGATAAAGGAAGCTGCAAAATCTGTAGATAAGAATTAAGTAAAGCTTCAGTGTCATTTTGCTTGTTCAATCCCAATTTTTATTTTTTAATATGAACCATTTTGGAGAGCAATCCTTTATTATAAGATTCTTTGTCTAAGATCTTTACGTCTTTCTAATTAAAATTATGGTTATAGTTAATGGTCAATAATCACCGATGGAGAACCAATCTTTTTATTAATATCCGAAATGTGTTCATCTGTTTTAATTTTCTTTTGGTTGTCCAACATAATTTACAGTCCTTACAAGATATTTTGTAGACATTTTGATTAGCTAAATGATCTAGTTTATCTTTATCTCTAGTTATGAGGCTTTTAATATATTTGGGATTGAATATGATAATTTGCAATTACATTTATATGCTATAGATAAAAAACTTTCCGAGATAGATTTAATATATGGAATTTCTCTTTAACAGATATTATGTTTTATATTATTATTCTGTGTGTGATATTTTAATCTTTTATCTATTGTTAAAAAAATAAAAGGAAAGCTATTGTTTAGAAAAATATGAATAGCATCAATTAAGTTTTTTTGTGGAAACGAGAATGAGATAATTTAATTATTTTGTCTACAAAACCGAAAATAATATCTTTTTCATGATTCAAAGAATGGTATGAGTGAAAATTAAAAAATCTCTCTGAACAAATTTGTATTTATCAAAAATAATCTTATGGTTGTTAATCATAGTCATAGTGTTCAAAAAACTCAATTTACTCTCAGTGCCGATCTCCATAGCAAATTAAAATCTGACATGTAAGGAGTTGAAGATTTCTAGTATTATATTAGTATTATCTAATGGAGCCGCTAAAATGATGTCATTCACAATGGAATGGATGGAAATAGAACAATAAATTTACAGGTAATTTTTGGATCACTATTTCCTCAAGATTCTGCATAACTATTGTATGTCTGCAATAATTGGCGACAATGGTGAGCTCATCAATCACCAAAAATCTGTTTATAAATTTTATTATTAAATGAAAAAAATGTAAAATTAAGAATCAGACTGATGGCGGCTGAATCGGAATCTTTATCTTTTTTGATATATAGTTCTATCTCTTTTTTTAACACTATTTAACGTTAGTTCTAATGGAAGTAGTTAGTGAACAAAAACATTATATCAAATGATATCAATATGGAATTAAAATGGGTTCTATTTAATTTCTCGATCAAATGGAAGCTATTTTTCTATATAACTAGGAGCTTCCGGTATATTGCTGATAATAATGTTATGTAAAAATAAGAATAGAAAATATAATGGACTGTTAATTGAAGAAACAATAATTCTTAGAGGATGACTAGGTTTATGAATTTTCGTAAACCATATGCTCTAGATTATCATTTGACTAGGTTATCATTTGTCTAGATTTGACTAGGTTATAAGTAATTTCCTATATGTGGAATCATTAATAAAGCCACTCTTTTTCCATCTCATTAGTAAAGAACGTAATTCGGAAGTCAACTTAATTGTAGGATCTTTGTCTATTATATATGTATCCATGTCAGAAAAATCCTTTTTCATATAGACATATATAATCAACTTTGTTTAAAACGACAGTGACAGACATTATTTTTGTAAATAAATGATTTTTATCTCTTGCAGTTTTTCTGTAAAGTTGATAATATTTGAGTAAAAAATTATTGAAGACCAATATTCAGCGATTTTTAGTAATTAATATCTTGTTAACTATTACAAAAATTGCAATTGATAGAGGACTTCTCGGTTCAGTTTAATTCGCTCTATCTATACAAAAACGCTTGATGAAAATTTATGGGACAATGTATATTGTTAGCGCGCGTTGCACTGCAATCTTCGTCGGTGATGGAGTGACTCTAATGCGAATTGTTTGGGCTTGATTATGTGAGCCGCTCTATCTCCAATTCCGAGCTTTTCTCCCACTCTCATGCATTAGTCTTGTGCTAACTCGAAGAATCGCCGAATCGCGCTCGAACCTTCGAGTCGTAGTAAACGCAAATTTTTTCTGTGTAAAGCTGAAGCAGCTCCAGTGTGAGTTGTTTGAGTTCGGTAGTGCGAGCTGCCTTAATTCCGAACTTTCCCTCTTCTCATTGGTCTTATGTTAACTCAAAGATTTACTAAGCCGCGCTAATTCGAACTTTCGAGTCATCACAAATCCAAATTTTTTTCTGTGTATACACTTATATACCTAGATAATAAAACGTTCCTCCATAAGAAATAGGTATTTAGCACAAGTTTCTCTTCAATTTTGCCATTATGTTATTGTCACCAGGGCAATAATAATTTTGTTTAGGTCAACCTAGAAACATTATGCGGACAACGATTGTTTTTTTGCACAAACGAGCGGAAATGATGTAATAAACTTATTCCCATAAATGTGCTACAATCTGTTGGAAATCATTTTTATAAAATATTTAGTCCACATTTTTATTAATTGAATGGAAATGGAATGTCATTGAGCAGTATGCGGTACTTCTCAGAGGGATGTATCGAGTTAAATTTCTCGATTTTAAAAAACAACATAGAATAGAATAAAAGATGAATAAAAGACGCATTAGAAAATTTTTCAGCTGTGTTCTAATAAAATAATTTTTTGAAGCTTAAGGACTCTAAGAAAAGTATAATACTTTTGAAAGGTATAATATTTTTTTTGAAATGTTTATCAAGTAAATCTCCTAATACTTTAACATGTATTTTGTTCTGCATTGTAATTTTTATTCATAGTAACTTACATCTGTCAACCAAATGAATAAAATAGCTAAAATCAACTTATAAATCACTTTAGGATATCTTTTGAGTCGATTTTTTTTAAACAGAAAAGCATTGTTAGAGGTTAATCCTTTTTACTACACAGTTTTTTTTATATTACTGTCAAATTGTTAGTAAATTTGTTTTATGTAGAATTAGTTTCCATCATATTGCCGTGCGATTGTCCTAACCTATAAAACTTATAAAAAAGAAGAGGGAAAATATTTCCCTCCTGTTATGCATAATTATTTATTTTTATTGCCATCAATATCAAGCAAAATTGGAAGTCACTTACTTAAAAAAAGATGGCAACTCAGGCGACGCAATTTGTATCAAATTTATAGCAACATGCGAAAACTTGCTATCTGGGATAGCTAAGAAAGGAAAAAATAATAAAAAAATTATCGCTTGTATTATAGCCAGGATATAAGCTCTGTGATTCTAACGGTAATATGACGAATTTAGACAATGTCTCATAAATGAGCCTTTGGTGGTTTTTATCGTACAGTTCATGCAACATTATCCGCGCCCGGATAGATTTTCTGGACGAGCCTTAGCGTTCACTGTGACGGGACTAGTAGATTCTGCTGTTTTATCAAAACAAGTTGGGCTACAGCTTTTATTTCCCTTCCATTTTGTCCATTTTGTTCATGCAAAGAATGGAGGTACGTATTTCACCTGCGCAAAAAATGTTGTCTGATTTGTTCGATCCGCTAACGAATTAGATGATTATCATTTACATCGCTCACATCCTTGCAAAGAAAACTTCAGTGGTTTGCTAATTAAAAAATGGTATAAGATATTTTAAATCGGTATTAGGATCGGTACTTAGTGGAATAGTGAGCCATTAATTGAATGCCTCGATTTCACAGAGAGCAGTTTGTAGTTCTTCGAATGTCAAATGTGCCCACAATGCGAACAAAGTGGTATTTCGCCGACTTGATGGCGGCTTCCCATAAGTGGGGTATTTTTAGCGGAATAAAGTTCTACGAAATGTGCTTGTTCGTACAAAAAATTGTTATATGTCCGATTTCGTTTTCCTGACAATAAAAATCATACGTTCTTTGATCTGGGATTCCGGCGCTCACGAAAGTGGTTCCATTGTCAGAATACATTTGAGAGGATTTCCCCTACACGATATGAAACGTTTGGATGCCGCGATAATGTTTCGAACGTTAGGTCCTTATAAGTTCTATGTGGCTCTTGTTGCAAAACAAACGAAAATTGACACGTATGCCTTGAATGTCGCGTATTTCATCTCTTGCCCGTAATCAACTCTACAGTGTGTGAATGATCTGAGTGCTGTAACACGACCCATAGGCAACAAGCTCATGATGGCTTCGGAGTGACGCGATTTGGCCCTAAAACATGGATCACCTTGCACGTGACGGAGCGCAAGAATAAAAGCCATAACTATTGTCTGACGTTCGCCATAGTGGCCTGGGCTTCTACGTATAAATTGTGGGCATTCTTGCTTTATATCGATTATGATGCCTAAGAGTGTGAACTCCCAGCTGCTGTTCTTTGGGAGTTAGGATATAATTACGCGGAAGTAATATGGGATGACACGTCATCTCTGTAAATTCGAGTTGTCTAATCTACCACCGATTCGTAGAAATTCCGATTCATCAATGAACAATATTAGCGACAATACGCTATTGGTGACGGCAATCGTATTCTCCTTCCGTAGAGTCTCGTAATCTTTTGCGATTGATCGTTTTTGTTTTTCTTACGTATGATATTTAACGTGTGATGCCTCTATGGGGGAAAGTTGATGGGGGGGGGGAGGAGCGTTTAATACAATATTTCTTGACAGTTGATAAGTATTTCTCAACTCAGGAAACATATGATCTAGTTTAATCAAAAGTTTTTTGTCAATGGTCTTAGAATATATCAATAAAAGCAGAGATTTCTAGAATTTTAGTCCATTTTTTCGCTTTAAAATGAAAATTTATCCTGGATAATCCTATTAGATTCATATTCAGCGACTCAAAATACATAAGAAAGCTGAGTCTTCAGCACATTTTTTTTCTGTAGGCAATTAATTCTTATTGTAAAAAATATTACCTCAGTTGGGAGTTAGATCAAATCTAATCAATAATTCATTGATGATACAATCATCGGCTGACAATTGTAACCACTCTTTTTAACTCTTTTTAACTCATTATGAAGTTGAATTACGCTTCCGCTCGGCCATAAGTCATCATCATCTTGCAAGAAGGGTAGCCCGTGCTATCACATTGATTAATTCGTTAGGATTCTGGCCGCACAACAGAATGTCGGTGGGATTGTTTGAAGAGTTGACATGATGTCAATCTTTCAATTCCGTAAGTCGTTGTATCTCACTGATCCTGTTTGCCACGAACGGCATCCACTTTTCGGCTAGCGAACCTATCCAATTGAGAGTAATAATGGAGTCTGACAAAAAATAAACACTTTCAAGTGTTTCAAATGTTGCTTTACAGACTTTCAAGATGAGACGAATTAATAGCAAAGCTGAGAAATAATCCACTGCTACCTTTACAAGAGGCATCGAATACCACTCGTATCTTTGAAAACTGAGGCCTTAAATACGCAGTGGTGTGCAAGAAAAAAAAAATTTTTCATTGTTTTGTACGTCAATTGAACACCCGAGCCTCACGTACTCGTGTATGAAATTTATTCTTTGAATATGCTTTCAAGTTCCGGTTGACGCTTAAAACACCTTTCTAGTCTCCTCAATTGATTTAAGGCGATCTCGCGAGATTCTCCAAAAGTAAAATAACAAAGATAACTAATTTAAGTATCCAATACTAAGAGTCGGCGTGGAAGGGGCTGCATTGTAATAAATGTAAAACATTTACTCCATAGATGTTCTGAAGTCTTCTTTATTTAAAATTCTTGTAATTCCGATTCACTTTGGAGTCCTCTTCAGCATTCTCAATATTCCTAAACTATGTTGGTTAAGCGGTTTTCCGAGGATGAGTTATTCACAAATTGCCATATCTGGCTTCTAATTCAAAATCAATAATTTATGAATTCTTAATTCTAACTGGATAGAAATAAAAGAGTAATTTATCTCAACAAATGTTAACCTTGTCATGAAACTTTGGAATTTCATAATTATAATACTATACATATACTCTGCAGAATGATTAATGTGCAATTTTATATAAAAATGATGTTTCTCCGACTGTACCATCTTGAATGTCGAATATGTCTAACAAGCAATTTTAAATTGACAAAGGTCAAGATCGGAAACAAAGAGACTATTATATATAAAGCATAGAATATTAGAATATATCGATAATAAAATCAACAATTATAAATTCTTGTCGGTTATAAATATAACATATACAAGAACGGAAACATAACTTATCAATTTTAAGATTCAAAAACTATACAAAAAATAACAATTATATGAATCCTATTAAGTCATAAATAAAACATGTACAAAAAAATCAATATTAAAACATACAGAAAGTATAAAAATGGAGTTAAATCATGAAATTATTATAATAGTAAGTCTTGATTGTAATAAAATTATATAAAAATAACACGGTGTAGATTATAGCTTACAAAAATCTATTGATGATTATAAAGTGTACAATAATAAAATTAAAGTCTATAAAAAATGAAAATTGATACAATTTGTAAAATATAAGAGTAACATAATGAGTCTTAGTTGTAAAATGTATAAGAACAACATATAAAGTATAAATTACAAGTACACAGTATAATATGTAACATAAATGAGTGGCACCCATTTGATCACATTGTATTTGATCATCGTCTCAATTGATGTTGCATGATCAATTGCAACTAACCACGTTGCAATTGGTCACGTTGCAATTGACAGTGGTCAAATGAAACGTGATCAAATGGGACAATCCAAACATAAATATAGAAAAGCAAGTTAAGGAGATGCTGGAGTGATGACCAAACTTGATCGAAATCGATAAAATAGATTTTGTATCGTTCGCTTATGCCCTCTGGAAGCTCAGGATCTCATGCGCTGTGAGTACTTACGTTTCCAGCTGTTTCTAATTGCACGCTGTTTCCAGTCGTTCGATTTGCTTACATGTGTAAATATTTAAGATCTGCGCATAATGAAAGGAATAGGGAATA
>Ga0157363_1007276_pt1 | contig 10475 bp, 2 predicted proteins | sample AttsexASBM1_FD_111477 | JGI IMG/M metagenome (GOLD analysis project Ga0157363, IMG submission 111477) | Fungus gardens microbial communities from leaf cutter ant in Ribeirão Preto, State of São Paulo, Brazil - Atta sexdens ASBM1 | ecosystem: Host-associated > Fungi > Mycelium > Unclassified ...
CTCTGAGATCTCGGACCGATTTCTGGTATCGTAGAAATAGACTTTAAAAGAAAAGTATTCATAATCTTTCACTCTACGACACTGTGTGTGTGTGTGTGTGTGTGCGCGTGCGCGCGCGCGCGCGTGTGTGTGTGTGTAAAAAAATCACTCATACCACTGTATTTTTATTGTATTTCAATAGATATAAATGTATGTACATAGTTATAAGATTATCCTCTTACTGATTCTCAACACAAAGAAAAGGTCATTTGATCATTCAAATCATTTTTTTCATTTTCAAGCGTTAATACATATTTGGTGCATTGCGATATAATACACATTTATATATAATATAATTACAGTTCAGTAATAATAAGGCGTTTTAAAATTATCATGACAGACATTACAATCACGGAAACAGAAGATAATTTATCTGTATATAAATATACGTAAGTTTATAGTTTTTTCTATTCTTTCAATTTTGTAGAAATACACGTCTACTTAGCAGTTTCGGAATAATGCATATAGATGTTAATCATTCAGAATCGGATTTATCGTTTAATATGTGACATTTCACAAAAATCATTATAATAATAAGATTATATATAATTTATTGTGATAATTAAGTGTGATTTGTAAAATAATAGGATTTTAATATTACGTCGCAGGTGAGGAAAATAAATTAAATATAGGACGCATAATCTCTCTTACAATCAGTTGTAATTATTCCTCAATGACATGTGCAGTTTTTATAAATTTGCAATATTTTACCAGGTGTATAAGCTTAAATCCGCTGTTTTTAAATCAGAAAAACACATTTTTTTTCCTAGGAAGCAAAAATGTATGTGTTGTATGAAATTGCTGATGATGTGCACTGGTTAATGTTGACAGATGTCAAACACATAAAAAAAAGTGTGTGTGTGCCCAGGGTAGCTTTGTACGCTCACTAATGCCATCTATGAGCAAACAGCGGATTTAAGGCTTATACACCTGATAGATAAAGAAATAAATAATAATCTTTACCTTTTTTTTCGCGAAGACAACAATTGTAAATTATTTAACTATTTTTCATTAATTAACTATTTTTTTTATGAATATATAACTTTATAACACTACAATTATTTTTGTTTAAGGCTTGCTCTAAAGTCGTGTTTTAAATATGAGAATTTCGCGGGAATCATAGATTGTTATAAGGCACCGTCAAAAATAAACTTTATGTTCAGTAAAAAGCTAAAATTTCTCATTTGCAACTTTTTCTTAGAGTGTTCTAATACATTTATAATTTTTTTGATTACTGAAGATGGAGAGGTATATATTATATAAAAATTATATATTATATAAAAATTTATATTATGATAAAAGAATATTTGATATTTGTAAAAAATTATTAATGATTATTCAATATATTTTAAATATTTTTCTATATTTAGGAATTGAATTATAAATAGAGAATTAACAAAAATTATTGTTTTTATTTAGTTATAAATAAAACATGTAAAAATGTAAATAATAGAAAATGACAAGATAAATTTTGCCTTTAAAAATTTAGATTAGACTATAGATAATAATATTTTTTTACATATTTTATGTCGCTACTGTTATAACGAGTTACAAAAAATAGATCCTTACCCAGTGAGAAATGTCGAATCGACATGACATTTTTCACTGAATATGGAGAATAATATTTCAATATCTTATTAATAATACTGATTCTGTAACTTTTAACGATAATTTGGTATGATTGTCAGTTCATCATGTATTATAATAGGTCTGTTTTCTATGGCTGAACTAGTGTACAGTTTCGGAATTTAAAGTGAGAAAGGTATAAGTTTGATATTTGTCGAAAGTAAAAAAGAGAGTTCTCGTGCAGTCTAGTGTAAGAAATAGCAAATATTTGCGCAATGACAAAATAACGATACCGATATTATCGTTAAAAGTTACAGAATCGAGATTTCTATTATTCTATAGATATGGCTACCGACAATTATCGTTAACTGTTAATCAATGTTAAAGACGAAAAAAAGGAATAAGCGCTACTCTTTGCTTTACTTTTACATTATATTATTTTATTATATTATTTTATTTTTTAACACTTTTGAACCGAATTAATCATAGTACGAAATAAGAATACAATATGTGATATACAATAAGTAAAATCTATGATAACCTTTAATTATTTTTAAAAGAAATATTATTGGAGAAGCAACTTAACACTGTATGAAGAATTAGGTAAATTATTTGATGTCCGTTATTGGCCTGATGTAAATGATTGGACCAACATACGCATTGTAAAAACCGCATTTCATCCCGCTAACTCTCTGGTTTTAACTGATGATGGAAAAGTAAATTTATGAATAAAATATTATACTAAATATAATAATTTATATTGAATTTATTTAAATATGCGGATTTTATTTAAATATATTATGATTATTTAATTTAGATATATTACTTAACTCCATTCCAAATTTGGTGGGATGAACCTTATCGTAAAGTCCGCAACTATATCAGGCAGATAAATATCAAAGGAAAAATCACACATATTGCTTGCGGTCAAAATTTTTATGTGGTTATTAGTAATAAAAATGAAGTGTATGAGTGGGGTTTGTCTAATAAATATGATTTCTGTATAATTGAAAATAAGGACAATTTTATGACAGATCTATGTAAAATGATCCAATTCTCAGACCAAGCAATTTGTAATATATTTGTTTTTACAACTCATATATATATATATATATATATATATATATATTAGTAAAAAAGTGAAGATACATAAGTAAATCTAAAATTTATGAATATGATACTATTAAATAAACAAATTTCTCTAATTTCGATATTTTAGTTAAAGTTGTTTGTGGACATTTTCATACACTTATCCTCACTGACAAAGGAAAAGTCTATGCCTGGGGTGCTAACTATAAGAAACAATTGAGTTCATTCTATATTAATGAAATACTATCTCCTTTTATGGTGAATTATTTAATTATTATTTTCGTAAAGGAATAAATAAAATAAATCAGAAAATTTTGCAATTGCAGATAAATATACCTAATATAAGGAAAATATCAGATATCGCCATCATAGAATATATGAGCGTTCTCAAATCTAACGAAGATCAACTCGTCTATATACGAGGTGAGCTGTTTGGAAAGAAAATTAAGGAATATGCCATCTGCGAATACACAAATATATTTGGCATATGCAATTCGATGATGGCACAATCACCGATATCTATTACTCATACATATACAGATGAAGAAAATATGATATTAAGTGATTTAGAAGCGGCGTTCAACGATAGTGTAAATTTTATTCTCTAATGCGTTAATATACTTTAATAGATTTTCAATTAATTGGAGGCCTGTTAGGGGCAAAGCAAACCATTTGTTAAACATTTTCATACGTTTATTTTCATACATTTAAAAATACTTGCATCCATCCTCCTCTTTATCCTCCTTATTCTATAGATTTTCAGCACGTTTTTTATATACTAATAATTTTTCTCTTCTTATATTATACTTGTTATATTTATTTCGAATAATTCTTATTTCTCATATTTAAAGTCAACGAGCTGTCTTACAGTAGAAATTGGAAAGAAATCTATCTACGTTCACAAGAATATTTTGAAAATCCGTTCATCATATTTCGCAAACATGTTCCATTTTAGTGGATTTGAAAATAAACAAAGGTAATTATTTATGAAATAAATAATTAGTGCATTTTTATTAAAAACTTGTAACATTTGACTGCATTTGTTGTACTTTAACATTTTGGAACAGGGTTATCAAATATGATGATTATTCGTACATTGTGTATAGAGCGTTTTTAAAATATTTATACACCGGTATAATCGATCTATTGTCTTTGAAAAACGAATTAGGTGAGTTTTAATTAAATACATTAGTACCATCTTCAATTCATAATTAAAATGTTTCATTGCAGAGCTTTTGAAGTTGTCTAACAAATACTGCATGTTGAATCTTGAGAAAGATTGTATTCAAATAATAAAAAAAAAGATAACAGTATTTGACGTATTCTCTGTTAAAAAAATAGCAATGCAGTATGGCATAAAGGTATCACTTTTTTCTCTTTTTTCTATTATTTCTTTTCCAAGATAAAATATTCGATCATTTTTTATAAGATTGATTTACCAATTGATTTAGTTTCAATTTAAATGTTAAATTTATTAAAAAAATATAATTTTATTCTATATTAACTTAATTATTTATATATCATATAATTTTCAGGAATTGGAAGATTATTGTTTCAACTTTATTTTAAGACACAATATAGAAGATATATATTACACTAATGATTAAAGAATACGTTTTTATTTTGATTTTTAGATTTAGATTATCAATAATTTTTTACTTTTTGGAATAACATTTTTTTAATATTTAATATTTATGTTAATCACATTAATTTAGGAATTGGAGATCATTACTTGAACAAAAATATGTAAATCTTGTAGTATTTTGTATGCTAAACATGAATCCGTTTACTAAATATAATTATGATTCTTTCAGAATTTTTGAGAAGAATGTCAAATTCAGAAAATATTGATTTTTAAGGGAGTATTACTTTGTCGCATTGTTTTTTAAGAATTTTTTTTGAAAAAATGAGTGAATATTTTTTAAAATAATTTTTTGGATTTTATTTATTGTAGTTTTCAAGATAAAATTTTTATTTTTTTTAAATAAAAAATATAAATAATATTTGACATTTCATAAATCCATTTCCTCTTTGCATCGATTACAGAGATCGTCGGCGACTATAAATCCCCCCTCCCCCCAGTGAAATAAAAAAATGAAACTTCATTTTAATCAGGACATTTGCGATTATCATATGAACTAGAATAATTCATTTCGCGCAAAAATTAAAGACGCTTGTTTTTATAAAAAGTTTGATTTTTACATTTTTGTAAAAATGTTTTCAAGCTCCAAAAAATATAAAAAATTAAATTATTAAAGTAATTCCAGTTTCGACGATAAAAGAATGTGTATTTTATAAGCCCTTAAAATTTGAAACCAATGTAATAATTCTTTTTTAATCGTGATCGCCAGTTTCGTAAAAATTGTTTCGAGAAAATTGCGTTTAAAGTTTGTATTGATATTTTTGTGCAGATAGATAGAATTTTATAACAAAGAACTAAAATTTCGACTTGGAAATTGTCTTCCATAACAAAAGAATGCGACGAGTGTAAAAAGGAAAAAAGGAAACTGTATATAATAATAAGAAAATCCTTTCCTACCAACAGCCGTGCTCAGATATCGCGCTGACAGCTGCGCAGTATACAACTGTTGTAATTTCGTTGATATTTTAAATTTTTATATAAAACTTTACAGAGATATTCTACAGTAGACTATAAGGATTGAAAAAAGAGTGTAAATCAAGCACTTATAAGTTACTGCAACTATTCTATTATTAATCCATTTAGCCTTTAATTTTAAGTGCTAAAATTTATTAAATATAAAAAAATATACTTTTATCCTGTATAGTTAACTTAATTATTTATATACATATATCATATAATTTTCAGAAATTAAACGATTATTGTTCAAACTCTATTCTAAAAATAAAAAAGTATCCTTTGATTTCAACAGTATAGCCTATCCTTGAGATAAGTATATCCTTGCGAATAAAATCTGATTAATAATCTTATATGCATGTAAAGTCATTAATCAGACTTTATCTGCAAGAATATATTGTTATATCAAAGGATACTTTTTTTTATTTTGATTTTTAGACATCAATAATTTACTTATAATAGTACTATGTATAATAGTCTTCTTCTTCTTCTTTTATTAGGCCTCTGGCCTGTGTTACATCTTTCTCATATGTTTGTGGGACATATGCTGATTATTTAATTGCCACGAGTATATGAAAGTTTTTAATCCCGGTTCCAAACGGCGGATTTTTATAGTTCCCATAAAATTTTGATATTTAGAGTATGATTTTAAAACAAACCTTAAACAAAAATAATTGTAGTGTTATAAAGTATATCGATGCCTTAGCTATAAAAAGTGCTATGTCGAAAAAAAACATGAAGAAAGATCTCTGTCATGAATGAAAAGCGGTTTACTTCGCGTGAGGCGTGAAGACCGGTCTATGTCGGAAAACATATAAAATACAGTTTATATTGAGAAATAAGAAAAACAGTTCAAGTCGAATGAAATTAAAAAAGAATTTAAAAGAAGAATGATTCAAGTCGCATGAAATTAAAGAAGAGGTTATATAGCACAATATTCACTACTCGTAAGTTACACAAATTTAGTTATGGAAAATTAAATAATATATGAATAAATGAGTATGAGAAACAGGATTGAAAATCACAAGAGACGATTCTTAGTTGTATAAAATCCACTATAAAATTTAAAGAAGATATATTGCGTAAAGAAAATATATTGCGCTACATAACCTCTTCTTTAATTTCATTCGACTTGAATCATTCTTCTCATTTTCTCGATAATAAATCGTGCTTGATGTGCGTTCTGACCAATTTTTATATCTTTATCCCTTATGCGAAATAGACAGCTTTTCATTCATTTCTTGATATAAACTTTTCATCATGTTTTTCTCGATATTGCAGCTTCTACGAGTCAGGTGTCATATACCGAAATTAAAAAATAGTTAATTAATAAAATAATTTACAGCTGTTGTCTTTGAAAAAAAACAAAGATTATTATTTGAATGTCTCTTTATCTAAAATGTTGTAAATTTATAAAAATTGCATGTCATTGAGAAATAATTACAAGCATACAATATTTATAAAATATTTACAAAATATGTATAAATATTTATAAGACTTGTTTTAAATATTTTAAATTTATTGCTTTTGTGATGAAGTATATTTAGTGAAATATTCATGATTAGATCATGCATCTAGTCAATGCAAAAAAATATTTAAAATTCGATGACATCAAATTCATTGAGGTGAGTTTTTAAACTTTGTTTATTATATAATAAATACATGTTTGGCAATAAATTCGGCAGTGTAAGATCATATTAATAAGAAAATACGGGATATGAATTGCTTAACTGCAGAGATTAGATTTGATCGTGAAACTGCAATGCATGAAGTTTGTAATATGAGACATTCACAGTTTTCCTCATATCATAAGATATCTAACCTGCATACTCGAAGCCATAACCTCTTCATAACGATAGCTTTACTCGAGTCACGATCACTGCTGAAATCGTTGCTATACGTGATTATTGAAGAACAGATGATTAGAATAGGTTGCTAGAATAGATGATTATTGTAAAATATTTAAAAAAGAGGAAAAATATTAATTGAAAGAAAAATTAAATTCATATGTACAAAATTATGAATATGATGCTCAGGGATTATTGCTGGCTGCATTCTAATATTCATTGTCAACAATGTCAACACTGAAAATCTGTAGTATACATTATATGGATTATAGATTTTTAGTATTGGTAGTGAATATCAGAATATAACCATCATATTTTTAATTTCACGGATTATTCGAAAAAAATCATGTTTTATTGTAAACCATATTCTACTATTGTACATATTTATGAATGATAATTCCTAGAAAGATAATTAGACTTTTTATGTATTTATTAAATTTTTTTATAGAATCTACCATGAAGAAAGGTATCAACATCTCAAACGAGTAATGCGAATAAACGTCGATATAAACCCGAAGATTTAATTAAGGCTGTGACAGCAATTTGCAGCGGTAAAATGGGCTATTTAAAGGCGGCAAAAGAGTTTAACGTTCCAAAAGGGATAATAGAAAGACATACAAAAATGAGAGGAAAGATCTAACGCTATACTCTTGAAAAAATTAGGCCGGCCACCAATTTTTACTGACAGTCAAGAGAAACAATTGATACAATACGCGCTAGCAATGGAATCCAAATTTTATAGATTAACGAAACGAGATTTGCAATGCATGGCTTGTCTAATTTGCTAAAGCAAATAATATACTAAATCCGTTCCAGGAAGAGGCAGTTGGAAGAAAATGGTTCTATAGTTTTATGAATCGATACAAGGATGTATCAATCCTTTCAATGCGAAAGCCAACTGGCACATCATTTACTTGAGTTACTGATTTTACTCGTGAGAATGTTTCTATATTTTATAATTATTTGGACAATGCTTGCGAAAAATACAATTTCACGCCCGATAGGATTTTCAACGTAGATAGAACAGAAATAACAATAGTTCAAACAACAAAAACTCTGAAAGTTATAGCTTTAAAAAATAAAGATTCAAGTACTTTATCATGTAATTAGATAAATGTAAAAAAATGAGATGTATCTAGAAGCTATGCATTTCGCAAGTGTCCAAATCTTTTATTAGAATGTTAATATTTCGTGAACATTGCAATTTATCAAGACAAGAAACAGCTTGTTACTAAATTACTCCTTTGAGTGATTCAATAGGAGGATGGAGGTAAAAGGAGAAATTAGGGCCATGGCACACAAAAAACTTAAGATAGCAAGATGTAAGCAGTAAGGAAATCAACATGTTGGATTGGCTACTATTTATGTTGTGTACGGACTCTACTGTGATTGGTCAATTTGCTTATTGCTTACGTTTTATTGCTTAAGTTTTTTTGTGTGCTGTGACCCTTAGTCCATCAATCTTTGATAAGAAATATTTAGAAATCTAACCTGAAGCTGAAAAAAATGTTTTTTATGCCAATTTTATTTTTCAGGAAAGAGACAAATTGGCACCTTAACAGCTTCTGAAAGAGGAAAGTTAATTACTATTGTTATTGCCATGAGTGCTACAGGTGCGTACATCCCTCTTAATTTTTCCACGAAAACTTTTGAATGCCCAGCTAATGAGGGGAGCTCTAGGCGTAATTGTCCATCCTTTTGGTGGATTTAAACTAATTTATTTACGTAGTGGTTCAAGCACTTCGTAGAAATTACAAAGCCATGTGCAGAATTATCTATACTATTAATTTTAAATGGCCAAAATAGTCATACGCGAAATATTGATGTAATTGACTTGGCATTAAATTTAATCACGTTAGTCACGATTCCTTCGCACTCAAGTCATAAGCTCCAGCCTCGATAAAAAAAAAGTTTTTTTTATAGTTTTTAGTTAAAGTTTTTTTGATAAAAACATTCATAGTGCTTTTACAACCTACAGCGAAGAAATTGATATATAAATACGCAATAATACTCGTCCTCTCTTAGCTTTTAATGTGGGAGAGTTTTTCAAGAACGCATACGTTAAAGTACAAACAGCTCTTATTGCAATCAGTTGCAATAAGGTTCTGTGAAACTAGTATCTGACCATTTAACAGAAATCTTTTTACTGATGCCAATTTTATTAAATCGGAGAATGCCACTGAAGAAATTCATCAGATTCATGTTGTTTCTGTTCAACAAAGAATTGAAGAAGATTTATTTCAAACCAAATTTCAGACACAGGCAACAGAAAACGATTGTGAGAGAGCAGAAATTGACAAAGAGAACTTAAGCCCATCCTTGCCCAGTATTCCAGGACCGTCAACTTGCCAGGAAAGGATTATAAGTCCAGAAGAAATTTCGCCAGCGCCAAAAATTATTCGAAAAGGCAGCACTCGAAGCCGAAAACGAATAAAAAGTTCTATATTATCAGTACTGTCGAATATCGCGAGAAGTTAGTCGGTATGCTGAAAATACAGTTAAAATACAGACAATACCATCTGCGAAACGAGATCGTGAACGAAAATCTTCAGCAATTCAAGTTATAACAGCTCTAACTCCACGCCACGATTGCGATTGCTCACGCTCTAGCTCTTCAGCCATGAAATTTAAAATTCTTGACTTAAGTGATTCGGATGATGAGTACTGCAAACAGTCAATTCATCAAAATTAAATGACGAGTGCATTTCTTGCGATGTTCGGTTTGAACCATCCTCAGATGAGCTCTGGGTCAAGTGCATCGTATACTTACATTGGGCGCACATTGACATTGATTGCGCTGAAAATATTGGATATAAATGGATTTGCGACTTCTGCAAATAAGTTTTTTCATTATATTTTATTATATTTGTATTTGAAAATCATTAAATACAGTTTTCCAATTGCAGCACATATATTTTACACTTATTAGCAATTTTTCGTTGTATCTCATATTAGGAGCACAATTTTCTGATTTTGCGATTTGATCACTTTTTACATTCTTCTAATTTTCAGAAAAAATAATATTTGAATTAAATTTTACAGTATCTTAAAACTTATTAAATTCTCTTCAAGAGATGACTTACTATTTTTTTTAAATATCCATAAATATTCTATCCATAAATACCTGGTTTACACAAAATTCGATATTTCATAATAGGAGTCTCTCCTCTAATTAGGCTGAGAGATTTTTCGTTTTATATTTGACAAATCATTAATAAAAGATGGCACCATATTTCTATGAAGACAAACCTTTCTAAAAAAATTTATTATTGCAGTCAATTTTATTATTATTCATACTAAACTCAATCCTTTTTTTGTTCAATTAAAAAATTTATAAA
>Ga0157363_1007277_pt1 | contig 10474 bp, 2 predicted proteins | sample AttsexASBM1_FD_111477 | JGI IMG/M metagenome (GOLD analysis project Ga0157363, IMG submission 111477) | Fungus gardens microbial communities from leaf cutter ant in Ribeirão Preto, State of São Paulo, Brazil - Atta sexdens ASBM1 | ecosystem: Host-associated > Fungi > Mycelium > Unclassified ...
TCGTGTCTTGTCAAGGCTTGCACCGTGTAATATCCAATATCCAACATCCTTTTTCCAATCTTTCCAAATGGAGATTTCGTAGGTTTTTTTCTCCTTTTGAATATTGTCCTATTTTTCATTCCACTTTATTAAAATCTCTCTCCTAATGGGCCTTTTCACTTGGCTCACAGCCATGTCAGATTCAGAGACAAACCTGCCACATATTAGATTTCCTTCTTTGCTCTAACTATATATATACCATTGCTCTTTGAGAGTCTAATTCAGGTCTATGATGGTTTTAGTCTTGCAAGAATTTGCATTGTCTTAGTGGAGATCGTTCTGTATGTCTTTATAATTCTCAGTAGAGCATATCTCAGCACTCAGCAGCATTCTGACAGTTGCTTCTTTTTCAAGTTTTCTCATGCTTCTGCACCATAGGTAATGATCGCCAAGAAGATTTCTTTATACAGTGCCGGCAGTGTGGCATTTGAGGCTCCACATCGTTTTCGCAATTCTCTCGAACGGCTCATATACAATTTTGTCTTTAGCACATACACTTTCAATATGTTTCGTCATATTAAAATATGATTCCCAAGTACTTGCCAAACATCCTTATTGCATTACTCTTAATTTCTACAATTGAAACTCTATCGAACAGCGAACTTTTCAGAAACAACATTTCTGATTTCTTCTCGGAAAGCACCAATTTATTTTCCGTAAACTACGACACAATGCAGCCAGTGATCTCCTGTCCCCTAGAATTTCTAGGATTCTTCGACTGTTCCCTTTAATCAGAATAAGGAGATGCGCGTAAGCAAAACTCGCACTTCCCTGGTTTTCAGGCGAAGGAGACTATCGAAAACGAGGTTCCATAGTTCAAGTCCCAAAATGGAATCCTGTGGGCAACCCTTGGAGACATTTTTCGTCACGCTATTGAAGTTATCATGGTAATAGACTTACCCGTCAGATAATTTGTCAGTAACCTAAATAAGTAACTGGACATTTTCTTTTTATAAGCTCCCTAGTGATCGACGGCTACCAGAGATTGCCAAAAGTTGCTGAAGCATCATATAAAATTGCCACATATTTTTGGCTGTATTGTGCTATATTTTGCACAAGCCACTACCCACCGTACTTTCGAGACATCAAATGTTGAGCACGTCTATAGCCGTATTGTCTGGAAAAATTCGAATCTAAAAGAAACGGTTCCAGTCTAAGTTTGATCAACCTTTCCAAGAGCTTACTCAGAGACGAGAGACATATAGGGCTGTAAGATCTAGGATTATTCAGATTTTCTGGATTTTAAAAGAACCCTAATTAGGTCCTCTGCTTTCATACAGACGGAAAAACTCCAAACTCAAAACAATTATTGTACAGGTCCATGAGCCTACACACGAAACTCACGTCCCTGCTCTGCTTTACCAAAAATCAAAAACTGAATAAGGTCAATCCCTAACCTTCCGGTTAGGTTCCCATATCTCATCGACAGACCATTGGCTTATCTATCTATCTATCTTTCTTCATCTGTTTTTCTCACAAGCAGTGACACGACCTTATCTATGTTAGACTCGCAATCGGGAATCAGTCCATCCAGGAGAACCCGCGCAGTCGAATACCAATTCCTCATTCTGTCCGTTCTAACCTGTATACAACTCAATGTCTCATCATGATGACACGCTTAGCCGAAATTCTATATACTAGATCGTACGTTTCCCGGTTACCCTTTTTGGTGACAAACTCTCTCTCCAACTGCGACTTTTTGCTCTGATCATCTCCGCGGTATAGCTTTTCCTAGCATGCATGTATTCTTTTTTCATAACATATTGTCTCGCTACAAGCGTTGCAGATCGCAGTCCTCCGGGTAAACCAGGATTTGGCTAAATATTTTCCCTAATTTCATTTTTTTTTTTAAAGAAATGTAAAAAGTGAGCAAATTGCAAAGTCAAAAAATTGTGCTCCTAATATGGGATGTCCCGAGCAATCGATGTAAAACGTAAAGTACATCAGTATTGCAATTAAAAAATTTTATTTAATGTTTCTAAAATACCAATAAACACAGCCAGCGTGCGTGATAAGCGATAGATTATATCTAGAACTCGTTTTCAAATAGTTGGAATAAAGCATCGCAGATGTAGACATTCGACATTTCTTTTTTATTTTGTACAATAACATTTATACTTTAGCAATGATTTTCACTATAACATAGGAGCATGGATTATTTCATAATAGGAATACTCTGGATATTTCAATTTCCTTGGTTTTATGATCATCAAATCTAACTTCTGTAATTAAACAGTTCAACATACAATATTTTTATATTAATGTGACTTACTCTATTACTACATAAAGAATTTATTGCCAAATATTTATTTATTAAATAATAAACAAGGTTTAAATATACTCTCAATAAAACTTGAAGACATCCAAATTCTAAAATCTTGTTTTACAATGACTACAGGTACTTAATGAATTTTCTACTAAATAGTTTTCAATCCAAAAGCAAAAATTTGGAACCTATAGATAGCGTTTATTAATTTAGCAGAAACGCCGCTATCTCATATTAGGCTTCTATCTATCTCATAATAGAGGGCTTTCCTCTATATACGTGATAACGTTCATAAGCATCAAGCAGCTCGTTATATAATATGTTATAAGGATATTACATAAATTACATGTATTTTATGTACCTGGCGTCGCGACACTTGATTAGAATTCATATAGTGTGCCTTCCAATAAGTGACACAAATGACACGGAGTGACATAATGGATCATTACATCCTTGTTGTTTGCCAATGTTAAACAAAGATGACATGATCACTGTGTCACTTGTTGAAAGGATCACAATAGATACTAAAATTTAAAATCGAGATGTAAGATATCATTAAAATTTTATATTGTATGCAACTCTGCAATTTGTAAACTTATTTCTATTTTTTGTCTCGCTTCAAAAAAGATAGACAAGATAGATATGAAATATCAAAATAGATTGATTTTTTCACTGGTCACGCTTTAACTTTTAAAAATAAAAAAAGATGTACGAGGGTAGTTCGAAAGGCCGAGAACTTTTCGAAAAATTATAATCATTTGACATAGAGATGGCATCGGAAGTATCAAATGATTATAATTTTTCTTAAGTTTGATCCTTCAGAGGGTCTCCAAAAAAGTTTCAGATAGATGCGGTTAGAAGTCTGTTGCATCGAGTAAAGCAAATAAGTTTTTTGGTATTTTTCGAAAATTTGTTTCTTACATTTCTGCAATTACATCGCAAAACTTCACTTTGAGTTGTGTTTCGAATTGCTGTTACACACCAGATTTAGTCTCCAGTGAGTTTTCCTATTTTCAAATCTGTAGAAATGACTTGCTAAAAAAAGATACACTTCAAATAAGGAGGTCATCGCTATGACAAACGCTTATTTTGAAAAGTTAGAAAAATTGTATTATATTGAAGGTTTAAAGAAGTTGGATATCATTAATCTAAGTGCATTGATTTACAAAGGGACTGTGTCGAAAAATAAAAAAAAATTTTGCCACAAATCATATGTTTTCTTTGTCAGGCCGAGAACTTTTCGAACTATCCTCGTATATTGCTGGTTCTCGCAAGATATTAATTACATTTCACAATCTATAATATTAAAAATCTCATTCCTAAAAAATTTTTTTCGATTCAGTTCAGTAAATAACAAATAAATTTTTTTTGTGACATTCATGGAATTATAACGTAATATTTGCAGATTTATCACGAAATTTTGAAGATGGATATTTATAAATAATATGGATGAGGCGCCTAATAATCAATAAATAGGCTGCCATAAAATTTCTCTTTGACTTTGCTATAGCGTATATAATGATGGAAAATACATTTAGATATGTTAACCAATTATAGCGTTGTCCGCGAGCATTACATTTTCTTGTTAATCAAAACATTCATCTTCTTTGACAAACTGCGAGAGAAAAAGAGAGATTTTCATAAGGAAAATTCAATCAATGAATATAAAGCATATCTACAATAAAATCCTCCTGTGCATCTTTTTTATGATAAACGTGTTTACTTTTAAAGCTATAAGAATTGAATTTTTATAAATATGCTAAGATATAGCTCCCTTGCTTTGAAACTAATGCATGCAACTTAAAAAATTAAATTCCTAAAAAAAAGGAAAAAATTATTTTCAACTTGACAGAAAATTATTAATTAATCAAATAATATCGTTAAAAAATATACACTTATGATTAAATATTAGTTTTTATTTTTACAATTTTAAAAAAATTATTCTTTTGAGTTGACAATCTTTTTTTAAAATTATCTTTTTTATGTTGTGACAATTTTTTGAAGTTAATCCTTTGAGTCACAGATAACTATATGGTTGATCTTATCGGCCTTCTTTTTTTTATCCTTTTATTTTCAGAATAAACTCACTTTTTTGCATTTTCAGATAAAATAAGATTTAAAAAGCAGGGCATGTTTCACGACTATCTATTAAATTTTATTTGTTATAAACAAATTTATACAAAAAAATGCATGTTTTTCCAAATTTAATTTCATTTATGGCAGATTTTGACAATAAACAAATCATTATTTCCAATGTTTTTGAGATCGCTAATTGAAATCCGCCATCAGATTTTTTAAATTCAAAATGACGGATCCAATATGGCCGCCATAACTACAAAAAAGTAATTATTTTTGCAATCGGTCAATTTCTATTGCATTGAATCAGTCATTTTTAATACTATAAATTATTGTTGTTAATGTAGGTATTTGAGAACAATGAATTTGAATTGATTTGAATTGGCGAAAACAAGGGTACAAACGTAACATGCGAAATGCTCTTTTGTTGGCAATAATCTGCCATTTCAGAGTAGATATCTCAAAATGAAAAGCTACAAACATAACTCCAGCAATATTTATGTTCTCAAGATACAGATTTCTAAAAGAAACACTCCTCTCTCTTTCTCTCTCTCTCTCTCTCTCTCTCTCTCTCTCTCTCTCTCTCTCTCTGATTTTTCTTAAACATCGAAAAATTGTCAAGTTATTGAATCGCCGTCTATGATCTGTCATCTTAGATTTGATTTTTTTTTGTAATTTGACCGGATTAGTAATCCCAAAACCCTAAAAAATCATTTCAAATTTATAAAATTTCGCAAAATTATTAATTTTTTACGCCATCTTGAATCCGCCATTTTGGATTTAATTTTTTTGTAATTCGATCCCGGATTCAGATTCAGCGGCCTCAAAAACCTAAGAAAACCACTCTTTCTGTAATGCTACATCCCCTAAATTACGTAACTGAAAGGGTTAAGTTAATTCATTTTTTAATTGATAAGGTAATTGTTTGCTTATAATTCATGGTAGACACAGAAAAATATATACTACGCAAATAATAATGACTTTTTTCAAGTATTTTAAAAATTCATATCGCAAATCTGTTATAAGTTCATCATAAGCAATTTATTCAAAATACTATATATTCTGAATTCTAGAAAAAAAAATTTAATACTTCAATCAACAAGAATATTAAATTAAATCAAACATTTGATTTACTTATTTAGAATCGATGAAAGAGAACTTTATGTTTTAACATTTTTTTTTTTCTTAAGAAGAATTCTTTCTCTGCTTGATCAAGTATCATATTTACTTATGATAAAAAAATTACGGTTATATCTTAACAAAAAAGAATAATTTTTTGTTATGATTATTTTTTATTTTTTCAGTTCAATTTATATTTTTACTGTTTGGCATATCTACAGTACGTTGCCGATTTAGTCAACTCCGATTTTATCAAGTTTTCTCTCTCCAGCGAGCGGTAAACGCATGGAGAGGGCTACCAAAGACTGAACCGGTAGTGGCATACATGCGAACATGCGAGTATTGCGAACATGTTGATGCGATGCGGGATGTGTATTGTGTTAAAATACAAAACAAACATTGAAGCCAATTATTGTCGAGATTGCAATAAACTATGAATTCTTTCAAGTAAAAATATAAATATTTCTAACATTGGTTATATAATGATAAATAATTTTGTAAATATTTGAAGAAAGAAACGTTAAAAATTCAGTACTACAGTACTGAGTGTGCTCACGTGGACGCCGCTGCGTGGCATGCGATTGACAGAATCGGCAACGCATTGTATATTCTGTCTTACTAATTACAATTAATTATTGAAAAACACATTGCATCGCCGATAAGATTTGAACTTATGATCACTAGAACGCTTAATATATTTATACTGAGTTAATCACACGCTTGTGATCGAATCATTGCCAATGATATATTTCCATCTGTAACCATTCTTAATTTCATGCCGACAATATAATATTATTAATATTTGAGGAGATTATATGGAATTGAAATAATACGCTGGTATTTATTAATTCAAATAATTAAGATAAATATTATATAAAAAAACATTATGGAACAATATAAGTCATATTTACTAATTTGATTCCAAAATAAATATTTATTTAAATTGAAAATATAAATTTACTTCACATAACAAGAAAAAAATTTTTTGTTTCTAAACTATATTTCGCTTTTCCTAAATGTATAGAATTGAAAGAAATATATCAAATTTTTCCGATCTAATAAATTTTCTTGCATCAATATATTATTAAATATTTAAGTTAATCAAATCTGATTTTTTTCAAAATTTTATATTTCAAAAGAGAATAAATTCTTATTTTAAATATATGATACTGAATATTTCTAAAACTTGATGAATACATTTTAAGACTACTAGCGAGAAAATATTTTTTATTGTTGAAAGTTATTATACTTAAAAGAAAAAAAATAAAAAGAATATTTTTCTTAGCAATAGAATGATATTTTTCTGTGTGTAAGACAAAAGTCAGTTCTTTTAATTGTGTCACTTTTGAAGCAAGAGAGCGATATCTTTTGACTTCCACTATTTTGCTAATTTTAACTATTAAGTTGTTCGGTGAATCAAGTGTTAGAGCGGCACGAGAAGCGTGATTACTTTAATTACTAAGAGACTAATAAGAGAACTAATAAGAGATATGTTCGAGTTCACACACAAGTTGCGGTTGATCACGATAGAGAAGCCGATAATGCTTATAAATGGTCATATAAGGGTCATGCCGCATGTAAGCGCTCGCAATTAGGTGGATAGGAAGTCGCTACGGCGAGATAGGCGAGTCGAACGCGCGTTACCACGGATACATTCTGTACAGAAAGCGTATCTTCTAAGAAAGCAAATCTCATTAATTGCTTCTAATAATAAGTGAGTTCACGCTCGTGGTCCATTTATTTACAACCACAGACGAGCATTTACACATCTGACGTGGCATCCGTGAAAATGCCATGTAACATCCATTTCGCGCTACCGAAAATCTGCGCGCGTTGAAATGAGACGAAATAACGCCACAGAATCGATGTTATACGATCGCGCGAGATTTTGATGGATTTGTAATTTCACATGTGGCTACTATGTATCTAAGCGAATAGAAACCAACGCAATCCTACTTATTTATAGAAGTCCGATAAATTGTAAGTATAGCAATTTAAACGACCAGGCCACCATGGCATGTTACGCTATTTTACTGTAATTACGATACGCGTTAGATTTCATTAATCTTGTCGGCCTTTTGATGTTATATTTCATTTGTCTTCGATGAGGTTGCGGAAGAGATGCAAGGGAGCAAGGGACCCCATTTCTCCACATTGCGGAGAGGGGAGAGAAGGAGAATCACAAAATCGCGAAATCAGCGGGACATCGCGTAGGTCGATCGTGCGCGGACCAATTGGGTCCTAATTTTGGGAGGATGTCGAACAAAAAAGGCTCGTAATTTTTGTAACGCTGACTCCAACTAGCCTGTGAACGGACGGAATCATCATGAGGACCGTCGGACTTGGTCTTGATAAATTAATTTACATCGGAAACGCCTGACAGAGAAATAATGTTATTACCTGCTACCGAATAAGCTAATCCTCAGCCTTTCGTCCATTCTTACCACCAACAGCGAATATTCTGCTCGATGAATGGAAAACTGCATCATAGATTGCATCATGGTCACAAAGAAACGTGAGAAAGAAGAGTTATGCAAAGCTTCCTTAGAAGATAATAGCTATCGTGTTATACTTGAACACGTTTCTGTAAAAGTTCTAGTTCTTATTTAGAACAAAATTAACTTTTACAGAAATCTAATGTTTATCATGTTAAATAATGTTTAGACGGTAGAAGTTACTTATTTTAAGTATTAAAAGCATAATATTTTTAATACTTAAAATAACTTAAGTTGGTTAAGAGTAATTAATTACAAGACAAGTAATAATTAATTACTATCTTCCAATATTAAATTTCTGTATTAAATTTCGTAACCATACAATTAACCATGTGTCTGCACAATGGATTTTTTGACGCAAGCGAAATTTTCAATTTCTCTTGATAAAAAAAACAAAATCCACTTCTTAGATATCTTGTAATATCTATTTGATAATATAATAGAGAGATGTTGAAAAGTAATCTTGAATTTTTCCACAATTTTTTGAACAAAGCAGAATAGCAAAAAACCTTGACATAAAGACCTAGATTGCAGACGGGAAGAGTAAAAAATAATTGCAGACGGAGAACTAAGAATTTCTTCGAAATGTGCGTTTTAGATATGCAGTAAAAATGTCTAAATAATCATCGTTGATTAAAATTAAAATATATAGTTAATATTCAGTAATTTTGATGAATTAATTAGAATGACGGATCGTTAGAAATTATTGGAAGAAATTGGGAGAAATTTAATATAAATTTAATATGAATTCAAGATAGATATCGAAAAGATGGTTTCTAAAATTCTAAAAAGAGGAGGCACGTATCTATAAGGAGTCTCTTGCAACATTCTGTATCAAGTTGAAGGAGGGACAGAAATAGATCGAAGAGCGAGGGAAACGCCGATCTCATTTTGAAACATGAATGAGCCGGCGGCTTACCTCAAACGAGCGTTCGTCAGTGCTTTTTTCTCGCTTCTTCTTTCTCCTTCCTTTATCTATCATTTCTACCTTTCTTTTTTGCAGGCCTTTTTAATTTTCGCCGGCTATATACTTGAATTTTTCTAAAACAATAGCAGTCATCCCGCTGTCACCTGTAACACAGAAGCTATTAGAAGGAAATGATGTTATCAACGATATGCGTATATAATTTCTTATATATTGTCAATCTTTTGAATGACAATGTTTAAGAAATTATATATACGCGTAACGAAGCAACAATTCAATAATGTGTCCACACAGGGATGCTCGTAGCGACCGATCCTCTTCGGAAGGGTTGGCGATTAATTAAAACGATCGCTCGGCAAGATCCGAGGATCATTTGTTTACCGATGGCGCGCGGGGAGTTATCTCGCCGTTACGATCATGCCGTGTCGGATTGCAATTAGCTACTGGATTTAATATACGGAGAAATCTCGGCTCGAGCGAGACGAAAAGTGACGAAAGGGAAGTGAGAAGAACCGAGAACTGCTGGATCACGCAGTTGTCACTGAGCAAGATGAAGGGATATGAACTAAATGCCCTCAAGTAGAGGACGATAAATAAGTTACACTTGCGAGAAAAGGGAAAATAATTGGTTTGAATGTAGATTGGAGACAAAAAGAAAGGAATAAAAAGAAAGAAAGAGAAAGACACAGGAGACAATTGAGACAAAGAAAGGCCCGCGGGACTCGACAGTCCCAACATGAAAAATAAAAAAATGAAGCATCCACCAAGATAAATAATACAAAATGATAGAAGTAAAGAAAATAGGCAAGAAAAATGAATAGTTGTAAAGAATGAAATCAGCCTGTTCTTGAAAATTGAGTCTCATGATGATCGCGAGAGATCAAGAATGTAAATGTGTATTATTCTTATAACAAATGAATGAATGTGTGCAGCGTGCAGTCCTATGTGTATATATTTCGAGATATGTGTATTCTCAGATACGTATATATTTCGCAAATAGATGTTTAAATTTACTATATATATATATATATATTATAAAAAAACTTTATTTTCAAATTTAAAGTATATCGAACAGCTGATTGACTAGAAGTCCTGAATACGACATTCGAGATTTGTAGGTGTGAGAGGAGACAGTGTGTGAGAAATCGTGCGTCGCACCGCCTCGATGACTCGGCGTGGGTGAAAATCAGCGTGTTTCGCCTTAGGGGAGAACCCGAACAGGGGTCCGCATAGAACCAAATCCTATTTTTCCAGTCGCGGCGGCTGCGAAACAGAAGCGGCGAGTGTTTGCTGCGGCTTTCGAAGCCGCGCTCGGTTAATTACTTTGGGCCCATTACGCGCACAATGAGGACCCCGATGAGCCTCACAACACCTTTTCTTGCCGCGGCATCAGCCCCATCGCTTGTCCAACCGATTCGAGATGAGAAAGCGCGCGGGGTGACGAAGGGAAGAGGGAAGGAGCGGTGTTTTTGTTTTTATCTAATTTGTCCCGAGAGAAAAAGAGCATGGGGGACGAGGCTGTCGCCTCGACCGCCATTTCTTGAGACCCCTCCA
>Ga0157363_1007278_pt1 | contig 10474 bp, 4 predicted proteins | sample AttsexASBM1_FD_111477 | JGI IMG/M metagenome (GOLD analysis project Ga0157363, IMG submission 111477) | Fungus gardens microbial communities from leaf cutter ant in Ribeirão Preto, State of São Paulo, Brazil - Atta sexdens ASBM1 | ecosystem: Host-associated > Fungi > Mycelium > Unclassified ...
ATACATAATTTTCGCTCGTTATACATGAAGGAAGATCAATGATTATCCCCAAAATGTTTGAATGTCATCAAATCATTTCAAAATATTTGAATGTATCATTTCAAAACTGCTATAACATTCGAGAATTTTGAATTCCTAATATTAACATCGATATTAATCATATCTAATGAATTTTATTATTTTTCCTACGCCTAACATATACATGTATGTGTTTTTAAATAGAAAGATATAGATAAATGTATTTATTTTAAAAATATATGCATGCATATATATATATATCTATGTTTTTTAATATATATGTACTTTTTGAATTTTTTGGATGCATTTATATATATATATATATGTGTGTGTGTATAAGTTGCCACGCATTAGTAATTAATTAATACGTATGATTCAGTGCATTTTAGTATTATTTAATTTGATCTTCCAAAATTCATTTGCCTGTTATTCGACTATTTCTATCTCACTGTAGCATTTGTCACAATATTACGAGTATATATCAAGCATGCGAATTGTCGTAGTGACAATTCGCTATGTCAGCTCGCTACTGCTACCGAAACAGCATCGTACAGAATTACACGTCCGAAACATCTGTACCGGCGACCGCGTTAATGATTATATCTGAAATTCCAGCAACACTAAAGCATGGCGTTTCGGCTATCGTTCGCACAAAGGTAATCGTGCCTCCATCGCTCGCTTAGGTCTCGTGCCACACGCTCTCGTGTAGGCGTGCGTACGCCGTATGTGTGTCGAGCGAGAGTCGTCGAGTCGCGCGACGTCGAGACGATGGTAGCAAAGGAGAGGGGGAAGGGAGGGAGAGAGGGAGAGAGAGAGAGAGAGAGAGAGAGAACCGGTGTACAAGAGCGAGAGTGTATCGATGATAAAGGGTGAAACGTGTTTGTAGCGCATTAGTGTAGGTAAATAGTAGGCTCGTGACGTCATGCATTCCACCAGCTGGTCAGGAGACGCCGGCGTCGCTTGTCGTTCGCCTTGTTGCCATGCCCATCTTTCTTTGACGATGTAAAGCACCAAGAGCAAGGAGAAAACGAAACGAATTTTTAGGGGACTTTAAAACGAGCTTTCGGAGATTCTTGTACTAGATATGGTCTGGTAATACAAATGAGAACCATATCCAATGAGGAGTCTACATAGACTATCTTATAGAGACAAAGAAAGGATTGTAAGTCAAGTAGAATAAATCATAGATAGATTCATGAATGCCTGTGGTATCGAAAATCTTGAATTTTTTTTGAAAAAATATATAATTTATCTAACAAAATATAATGTATATATTTTGTTTATATATAATTTTTTACCAAAAGACATTTAATGTTTGACATATTTTGATTGGTTATGACATACTAGATTTTCTAATCAGCAAGCGATTAATTCTTATAGGATTAAAAACATCATTAGAGCATTATTAGAATTAATTATTTATGTAATCAACGAGACTTAGCCTTTCCTATGTAAAGATATGACACTGAGAAAAAATGGCTCAATAAGATACAAAATCAAATATAAATAACGAAAATTGACTGCATACATGAAACATATATAATTCCACTTTGAAACTATTTATCTTGAAGCTGTAAGTAATTCTGTCTGATACACAGTGAGTAGAAAAGACTGCAAAAACCATGAATAGTTTCTCATCGACCTATTTTTAACTTTTACGGAGTTAACTAACTCTGATTAGCGACTACCTATTTTTTTCTAGGTCATAGTCGAGCAGCTATAGATAATGCAGGTCAAGAAAAAGATCAGTTAACCGTTCATTAAGTCTTGACATTGTCAGAATTTTTTAAATCATTTAATCCAAGTTCAACGAAGCTTCATTTTAAACATGTATAATCCATGTGTGGAATGACAGATCGAAAACTAGTGTCTTTAAGGTTTGGTTTCTCAACGTCATAAGATTCAGTCATAATCTTTGTGTGGAAATAACAATGAAACGGTTCGTTTCAAAGGTAGAACTAAAGAATTCAAAGCATCTCTGGACTAAGAGTCCAAATCCTAAGCCTTTTGTCATTTTTCGGATGATCGCTCTTGACATTAAGTTAGAAGACTTTACAATATACTCTCGCCTGCCAACATGTCACTGCTTACAAGTCTTTTTATTTCAGAAGTAAGTCTTTTTGTTATCGTTGGATATTCAATCACTTCATTTGATTGTTTATATAGACATTATTCTTTTAATTGCATTTTATGAAATACAACGTACAAGAGCGGTAATGAAATAAAATATATAATAGAGAGTAATATAATAGAGAGACTACACAATTCTCTATACAATTTCAGTTAACGTTACGGAATTATTTCTCTTTTCGTGAAATCGTTCAAATCGTGTTTCAAACTTGAAAGAAACAACGTCTTTTGTAAAACGACGCTGATTCAATGAGAAATAGAGAGGGAGGAAGGGGGAAGGAGGGAAAGAGAGAGAGAGAGAGAGAGAGAGAGAGAGATAGCAACATCATCTGTAAACCGAATTCATCTTCTATTTTCGACTAAGTGTTAAACGGGTTCTTTGTTCCGCGTAGCAATAGCATAACCATGAGCGTTTTATTCGATTCCATCGACTGGTGGCGCGTGTCATTGCATTTCTACGAACGCGCGATAGTCATTCCGCACCCACCGTGTTCATATAGTCGAATATGGGGCCAGGCTATCTCGCGCAATCAGACCCATATCGATAGTCACAGCCTGGCGACACATGCTCGATTCGCGTATTATATCCGTGCAACGTACGTTTCAATCTTTGTGCATGTGCGTGCGTGCGTGTGTATACGCCCGCGCGCTTTTTCGTCTGCCTATCGGCATTCAAATCGATTGTACGGCAAATTACACGAGACTTGTATCTCTCCAGCTATTGTTGTCAGTATTGTCAGTAAATCTCGACAGATCTTCAAATTAATGATCGCCAATTACGGCATTTACGGCCAATTACGTCGGTAATTGGCCGTAATGCTGATAACGTGTGCGTACAATTCTTTCATGCGTTTACGCTCGTAAGATAACCAATAACGAAAGAACAATAATGACTAGAAAATCGGATACTGAATACATGTTATCAATCTTTTTGATATTAAATAGATTGCTGCGAAACATATTTTGCACATTAATTACAGTCTTGTGCAATTTTTACTTATTCAAAGATTATTACACATTTAAAAATAATTTCATTCGTTGGAATTACAATTTTTTTTATTGTAACATTCTTGTCGATATCGAAGGGATTAAAAACTATTGAGGCCAAATGTTAAAATAGATTAACGTGGCGAATGTTGTAGAGAAAAAGTCTCGTATAATCCAATCCTTTTATGATTCCACGAGCGCGAAATCCGTCTGAGTTTTAAACGCGATATCGCGTGATTAAGTAAAGTTTTGTAATACCGACACACAAATTATGTCGAAACGGCTTGATGAATTAGAGAACAGTTATATATCGTACTTTTCTCATAAGATAATGGCACTCATAACTCGCATAAATATCGAATCGTTGCCTATAAAAATATATCCCTTCGCTTATCAATACTCTATATTAACAATATCTTTCGAATTCACATAAATTTTTCAAGAAATACTTATTTAATTGCAACATAAATAACTCGAAAAGGTTATGGAAAGGTTATTGAAAATTTAGAAATAATTACCTAAGATAAAATATTGCCGTTAATAAATAACAATAAATCAACTTTAAACATTTAAAAACTTAATAAAAAAGATGAATGTATATACGTTTATAAGTTCTACTACATGGATTTTAGATGCAAGCTGCCCAAAAATTTTTTTTTTCTAATGATCCTATCAGGTATTGCTTTTCTTCGAATAATTTAAGAGCAATTTGAATTGTGTGTAATTTCAACTCCTTTCAACGATTTACTCGCGAGAAGTTGAAGTTTTATGTAGGCAAGGTCTAATAAGTAGAATATAAACTCTAGGCCAGTTAACAATTCGTTCATGCTCATGTTTAAACTTATTGCTTCGAACGCTTATACTATATATTTTTCTCTTCAACTTTAGGATCGCTGTTATTTTATTGCTACATAAATTTACTATTATTTATTAAATATTAGCTGTTATTTTCGTTATCGGCTGCATTGATAAATTATAAAATAAACTATGCAAATGCTGCAATGATATATAAAGGTATTATCTTTATCAAGATTGTTAAACATATCGTGACAAAAGCATGAGCGTAGCCGCGCGTTACGACTAATTAAATCATGCATTCATTAAATTATAGTCACACGCCACATGCGCGCGCGCGCGCGCGCGCGTGCGTCCTTCGTTGACCTCCTTTACATCTTGGCAGTGCTGATAATTTCGCAAAATGATACTTTATTCTAATATTGTGCTCTGACACAATGGCTCCTAAAAACAACTCTTGTACATTTGTTATAATATGCCATAGACGTATATCGGCGAATATTACTATCAAATATCCAATTAATATTTTCGTAGCAAAATCTTTCTTTTGACGGGACCTCAGAATGTTCATTTTATCTTTCTCTCTTCTCCTATCACCTAATTATTTACTTTAAAATTTAATCTCTCTTACGATTCAAAGTTTAATTAATTTCGATTATTTTCGCAACTTAAATACTCGGCTATCTGGATGAGCCGCCATTTTTCTTAATTTAACCACCAATTTCCGCGAGTACCAAAAGGAGAATTCGATCGTTTCAAGGCGTGTCATAACCGAGGATAGGCGCCAATCTCGGGGAACGAAGAAATGATCGAGGTGTCAGTGATGACGCTAACGAACAGTGAATTTCCGCGAAGATGCGTGTCATCGCGTGCCCAGCAGAGAGACATTGACGTAATAAACGTAGTGTGTTAATAATTATTCCGGTGCGCTTATGTCTGTTCGCGTCAATCTAGTCGCGTTTTCCGTCTCTGATACATACTCTACATGATACGTAAGCTACGCAAAACGGTATGTGTACTTTGAATACGTTTCGGACTTCACCGGATTGTCTTTGGATATATGCCACGCAACATGAGAGTATCTTTATGTTTACTCGGCTTGTCACGCGACTCTATGACGATCGTTTCCAATTATTATCTTTAAGCGCTTCATTCTTATCCGTTATACATCTGGATTCTTTTTTAATGGGTCGCTTGTTCTCGAGCATATGCAATTTTATTCTACATAAACTTTAAAGCTGCTGTTCAATACAAAAGAATTCGAATAAAGGAATTCTGAAAATATGAATATCATATTAATTATGACTTCTAATAAGGAAAAACGTTATATCTAACAAAAATTAATTTTTCTTATAAACGAATATGCTTATATAATAAATATATCATTCAACATTTACATACATCAAATCAATAACGATTAAATTCTTTAAAATATTGTGTTTTCTCTCTAACTAATACTCTTGAACGAATAAGATACTGAAAAAAAGTGCATGGAAAATCAAATCTGTCGTCATCATTATTTGTGACGAATCGAAAACAGAAAATACGCTGTAAATGAGTACAAAGTGCATAAAGAATGTTATATTCATATTACTATTGGACGTGATGCAAGAATCACAGCGTGTTGCGGCTTGAGAAGAAGGAGTTAAGACGCGCTAATCCCCGATGTCGCGGATAACGGGACACCGTTCTAGACAGAGCGAGCAACGCGGTGCACGCAGCTTTGGCGCAGACAGGCAGGTAAGCGCAGGTAGATACGTAGACAGGCGAACAGGCAGGCAGGCAGGCAGGCAGGCAGGCAGGTAGGTAGGCAGGTAGGCAGGTAAGAATCATCCTATCGCGTGCCGCGCGCGACTCTACTCGCGGAAGGTCAGTGACAGAAAAGCGGGCGTCGCGTCGCGTCGCGTCGCGCTCGCGGGATTCTCCCAAAACAAAGAGTCATCGGCCTTTATGCAGGATCTCCGCTCCACGCCGCGCCGCGCCTCCGCCCACGGGATATTCGTACACGGGTCGGTTCCGCGGGGGATGATTTGCCCCTTCCGATACACAGTCGCGCATTCCAGGGGTAAATGCGCCGAAGCGCGTGCGCCCCGCGAGCGACGCGAGCCGCTGCGGAGTACGGCGTGGCCGCACCAAGTCGCGAGCGCATCAGTTGGCAGTCGCTGCTATTTTCGTCGACGGATTCACCGTGGAATGAGATCAGTGCGCTAAATTTATGACGAAGCGCGCGAGTAGCACGCGCGAGCGAGCGAACATCCTCCACTCCATGCATGTCCTAAAGCGCCGTTACGTTAGCGCTCACTGAGGTCCGCGTCGCGCTTTAGTACTCGAGTACGTCATTAAATAATTCTCATGCGCGCCTCTGCCAAGTAATGACTCAGGGCTGTATTATTAATTGGCGTGTCTCTCGAAGTAGAATCTTTTAATCATACATTTTATAAGGACGTATAATTAGATGTATATTGAGAGCTAATCAGTACACTACTTTTATAAATTATCATTAGATATATATATATATATATCTTATTGTGCTACATTTTGTTTACATCTTGTTTTATTATTTTTCGTTTCAAAACAATTTTATTCTCTCTCTCTCTCTCTCTCTCTCTCTCTCTCTCTCTCTCCCCTCTCTCATGATGTTGATTCATGTAAATTCGTTGAAAGATGTTATTTGATATTTTTCTGAGAATAACATCTTTGATGGAAAACAGAAATACGTGTGTATATGTTTCGTACTAAGTTAACACGAATCTTTCACATGCTAATGTGACATGTTTCCGCTTGGCGCCAAATTCTATGTTTCTGCGAGGCATCATTCTATATGCGTTAACATCGCAAATTCGAGATAAAGACTTGATTCCGAGTATACTTTTACCGAGTATACTTTATTCGAGAAATTCAATTCGAATAATTTAAAGGCGTGCACCTTGCAAAATAAAATTTTTACAGCACGATTTAAATGGGAATGACTTTTTTCTTGAAACTTGAAACTAATGAAATGAGCTTGATAATTATTACGTATCTCAGTATATCCGTATGTTTTTCAAACACGTCGCGTAATGCAAATGCCGCGATAACTACGCATCATTACTTGTTATGCACGAATATATGGCAGTTCCAAGGTAGCAATCCGAAATAAATATACAAGCGTAACAACGATGTATTCATTACTCGCTACATCCATCAATAATGCATCATAATTTATCGTCGTAGATAAATTTATATTGTTCATATTATTTATTGCTTGAATTTTAAATTCACAAACACACGAGCGCGCATGTATTTCGTAAAGGTCAATAAAATAAAATTTTTCACTTTTCATTAATAATTACTCCATATTTTTAACTTTAAATTTAAAACATTTTTTAATTTGAAAATTTAGATGTTGAAATAAATATTACTATCGCGATTTAAACACTTTCTCGAGTACATCAACTGTGGTATGAAGAAATGATTTAAAGTGTACAAATGTTCCACGTATATGTACTACCAATCGACAGATTAATCGCCTTTAGGAAAACGGAGAGAGAGAGAGAGAGAGAGATAGAGAGAGAGAGAGAGAGAGAGAGAGACATGGTTATCGCATTCAATACGTGCACGTTATAACGAGCCGTATAAAATATAGCGTATACATAAAGACAAATGTATATGCACACACTCGTAGTTAAGATTAGTGCAAAGGTTTCTCCTCATTCTAGAATCATTCTCGATTGAATATGAAGATGTCTTTTCTGTGGTTAGACGCTGACTAGAATGCGCCGTTTACGGTTACGTGGATATGGCTCTGCGAATGCCGAGGATGGTCAACGGAGTAATATCGAATTCTCGACAGCTGCATATTATTGTAGAAAATATTGTAAGATTGTCTTAGCGTATCCAGTTAAAAATAATTTTCATCAAAAAGATTAGTTATATAAATATAAAAACAATTAAATGTGTATGTCAGTGCACGTTACATTTAAGAAAATCTTAATTTTCTAAAAAAAAAAAGAAATTACTAAAAAAATATATAAATAAATGCTAAGAACCAAAAGTTTCTTCGTTAGTTCTCTAAGATAATACCAATACTACTACGTTTAATTTTTAAGAGACTTTAAAAGTGTATACGGGTGACTTTTACAAATCGAATTATCACTTTAAAACGTTCATAGCCAAGACTATTATCGTAATCTTATCAGTAACAGCATTCGCCACCGTGTGCAGGATATATATATGTACATATTCCTCAGTCGTGCGTCCGAGATATCGCATACGTCATATAAGCGAGCACGAATCCTTCGTACGTGCAGCAGTTTCATGTCACGCGACTGACGCATGAAGAGCCTATATCCGTGAGATAAAGGCCACGGTTTTGCATAAGGACACAAGCACGCGACATAAATGCCTCGACAAATGAGACACCGGGTATATATACAACCATATTGTGCCGTGCAACTTGCGCTGGACATTTCATTCGTTGTTAAAATCATGATATCAAATTATACTCAATTCGAGTTATTTTTAATCATTTCTATCTTTCTATTCTAGATCGCCACTGCTTCTACTCAATATATCGTTGATTCAACTCAAGATAATATATTAAATTTTATACTCAAATTTATTAGTTATTATTTATTATTTATTAAGTTATACATTAATTAATTTATATACATTAATTAATTGATATAAATGTTGTTTACTTTAAAACTAATAGAAATGGATTGATTTATATTTTGACACACATAAAAGTTAAATAACAAAATGTTATTTAACTCAAGAGATTGAATTGCCATTGCTTTTCAAATAGTGTCGTTTGAAATAGTTTGCAGATTTTAATTGCGAATAGTTGAGCTGAATTATACAGATAATTTATCGACGAAAGATGAATAGATTATAATTTGCCCCAATAATGTTTGCTGGCGCGCGAAATTTCACACAGACTCTTAGATAAATCTACGATCACAAATTAATCCAAATGTTTCCAGTAGATAACGTATGTATGTATATCAAATTCTACGATCTTAGTCCACCAGTGAAATCGAGCACCACTGGCTTACACCGACTGTTTAGAGTGTCGGAAGAAGTCACGTCTGTGTCAGTAAATTCGCGCTGCTCGGCAAATATTGTTACACGAACCCCACTTGTTATAATATCTGCTACGTATGCGAGTCCAAGTCTTCGCGCTATCATATTTCGCTCAAACTTATAAACGATCGGAATCCTTATGGAAAATGTTAAACCATAATATTGTCAATTCTACTCTTTTGTATTTTACTTAACTTTTTAATTTTACCGAGTTGTGCGCAAAAAGATGCGTCTTTTAGACGCACATTTGCAATAAATAGGAGTTATGGAGATGCTGTACGATAAAATAAATTACGGAACACCCTTTTATCGATCGCGATGGAGTCTCCGGGCACGAGCACACTTTCCGAGCTACCGATCAACAGAGATGCCGCTGATCTTCCTTCGTTCTGTATTGTCTCGTTTGCGTTATACATTTCTCAACGGACGAATGTGCTTTTTAATCAGTTGCGTAGCAAACTCGTAGCGGTCGGCGTGTAACTTCGTACAAGCGTGTATAAACTTTGTAGCTGATTCTCTCTTCTTTCGCGTCGTATAAACTCCCCGCGCAGCGTGATAATTTAAAAAGTTACGCGAAATACAAAAATCTCATAAGCGCGCTTGCGAGATCAAGTTTTACGAGATCGGTCATCGCGAAAAATCGAAAATGTTGGCGTTCAAATAATTTCGACGTCACCACGCTGTGGTTTACAATATTGCGGGTGCAGTAAATAAAATCTTGACTTTTTTTCTGACGATATATATTGCGATGAATGGTAATACATACGAATAGCTTTTATTTTGAAGATAGTAACATATAATTGTAACTTCAATTACAGCTTTCAAACAAAAATCCGTTTTCGATCATTGAATATTCGTGCAATGTTATATGCAATGTTCTAAACATTACTTTTGGCAAAAAAATATTATTATTGCAGAGTTACTTAAATCAATAATAGAAATATGTGATGAAATTCGACTTCAATAGTAATTAATACATGCAAAAGACGGAGAGCGAGCGAACAGCTTCCAAGTTCAATGTCAATCGTAAACATAATGATGTCATCATAAGAATGATCACTGTTATTAATATCCTATACATAATTTATCATATTTTTCGAAGAATCGTTAAAAAAAACAAAGAATTCATGTTTATCGAATTTTAATACACATGAGAAACCGAAGATTCAATGCTGACGATTCAACTTGAAAAAGACAGAGTTCATAACAATGATTGCAAAATATTTTGTGATTATGTTACGTAATCAACAAAGGCAACGCTTTCGTCGTTTACATTGATGAAACTCGAACTGATATAAATAATGTCACGCGATCTCTCCAATCTCGCTCCAGTTTTGATAGTATTGATGAAATAAAACATGAAAGAGAATAGCAATTATCAAATCACAAAGAGAGAAAATTTTTTAAAAATTATCATATAACGGTGTTTACGTTTTACACCGATTTATTCATACTCAGCAAATGTATAAGATAATTTGTA